>Ga0315906_10004723_pt1 | contig 17348 bp, 27 predicted proteins | sample LakEriMetagenome_4_FD_203526 | JGI IMG/M metagenome (GOLD analysis project Ga0315906, IMG submission 203526) | Freshwater fungal communities from buoy surface, Lake Erie, Ohio, United States - Buoy 2 MA122 | ecosystem: Environmental > Aquatic > Freshwater > Lake > Lake biofilm | place: USA... | reverse complement strand
GAATATGAATTCAAAGTTATTATGAAATTGTATAGAGGTGACTATGAAACCGGTGAACCTGGATATTTTGATATAACACACATTGAATTGAAACTAATTCAGACTATACTCGAAAGAGAAAGAAATGAAAAATTAGATAATTTACTTGGTGATGAACTATCAATCTTCGATTTATGATAAGATATTAAAAGCTTCTGAAGAGATATCAAAGAAGTCAAAATCATCTGGTAACTATATAGTTGTCAATCAAGAAGTAATGGACATTTATGAAAATTATGTCTTGGTAAAAAACCGTAGAGAAAAAATAAAAAAGATTTATGGTAAATAAATATGACATATTGAAAGACATATTGAAAGACACAATGACAACTGGTTATTTCGACACTGATTATATAATGGATAAAATTTTGAAAATTTCAAAAACTGATATTAGAAAATCTAAAATTAAAAGAATATATGGCAAACCAATTTGATAAAGTAGTGTATGACTTGAAAAAACAAGAAAGATACGACAGAACTTATTTAAATATGGCTCGTGAATGGGCTAAACTTTCACACTGTACTAGAAAGCAAGTTGGTGCTCTTATAGTTAAGAATGGTATGATTATCTCTGATGGTTATAACGGAACTGCTGCTGGTCAAGATAACGCATGTGAAATGGATAACGGAGAAACTAAGTGGGATGTTATTCACGGTGAAGCTAATGCTATTCTAAAGTGTGCTAGACACGGTCATTCTTGTGATGGTGGAACTCTTTATCAAACACATTCTCCTTGTCGTGATTGCTCTAAACTAATTTTACAATCCGGAATTAAAAGATTAGTTTATGTTGAAGATTATAAAGATATAACCGGTTTAGAGTTTTTAAGAGATGCTGGAGTAGAAATAGTAAAATATGATTGGTTATGAAAGATTTATCTCAAGAATTAGAAAAATTGAGTCATTACTATGATAGTGAAATGATTATTGATAAATATACTATGAGGCCGGTATACGAATTCATACACAAAAAAACCGGGAATAAATATATTTATAGATTGAGTATGACTGATTTAAAAGACTTTGGACCTGGTGTGGTAAGAATGTTTGAGGAATTGAAGATGATGATAAGAGATGAAAAACTAAATGATTTAGGATTATGATGGAATTAATAACAACTAAGATATGTATGACTCTGGATTTAGGAGTAAATAATAATTTATTTGGTGGTAATATGATGTCTTTTCTAGATGAAGCTGGAGCAGCATTTGCTTATCAAGTGTGTGAAACAACAAATATTGTAACTAAAAAAGTTGAAGAGGTTGTTTTTCAAAATCCTGTAAAAGTTGGAAACTTGATTAAAATATATGGATCTGTAAATAGTATAGGTAACACATCAATTACTATAAATCTAGAAGCTAGAAAGTATAATGTTCAAACATCTCAAGAGAAGTTAGTTTGTTCCACAAAAATGGTTTTTGTTCAAATTGATGATGAGGGAGGACCTGTTCCAATATCAGAAATAATAAAGGATAGATTTAGTTCGGTGCGTAGATAATGGAAGACTTTAAATTTTAATATATATTAAAATTTAAAGTCAATTATGTATGTATATGAAACAAAAAATTTGATTAATGGTAAAAAATACATTGGGGTTTGTGTAACCAAAAATGAGAAGAAGTCTAAAAAATATTTAGGATCAGGAAAACTATTAGTTAGAGCTATAAAGAAATATGGTAGGGAGAATTTTGAGAAAAATATTATAAAAGTATTTGATAATGAAAATGACGCTAGAGAATATGAAAGATATTTAATATCAGAAAAAAATGCGGTTGATAGTGATGATTATTATAATTTAACTGATGGTGGATATGGTGGATTTTCCAAAGAATGTAGAAAAATTTCTGATGAAACTAAAGAAAAAATCTCCAAATCGAATAAAGGTAAGAAAATGCCAAAATCTCAATTAATCAGTATGAGTTATGTAACATTGAAATATGATTTAAATGGTATTTTTATAGAGGAGTATCCAAGTAAGTCAGAAGCAGAAAGGCAGAACAATATTAAATTGACTGGTATCGAGAAGGGTGTTATACATCACACGGGATTCTTATGGAAATATAAAGATGGTAATTATGATAATATTGAACCATATTCTAAAATGCTAGAAATTTATAGTATTGAAAATTCGAAAAGAAATTCAAAGTTGAGAGAAGATGAAGTATTAAATTTAATATTTGATTATAATAATAACAAATTATCTTATGATAAACTTAGTAATAAATATGGTATATCAAAAAGTTGTGTTTCTGATATAATTAAAGGTAAAACTTATAAATGGGTATCAAGATGATTTTTGTAATGTATATTTTAATATATACTTTATGAAAAATATTAAGAATTATAAAAAGTATAACGAAGCTATCTCTATTGGTGGTAAGAAGAAAGAAGAACTTGACTTGGAATATGTTACGAATTGTCTAATTGACTTAATAGAAATTGATAATTCTAAAGTTTATTATAAATATCAATATAAAAAATATGATAGATGGCTTGAGAGTGATTTTCTATTGCATTCCGAAATAGAAAAATATTTTAGATCAGAAAATGGTGATTACGAAAAAGAAATAATAGGTATAAAAATAGAAAAATACATTGAAAGTATCCCAGATTCCAATAGTGAAATTTCCAATTGGTGTGATGAATTAAAGAGTTTGGTAAATACTATAATAGGTGCATCAGATAATATTAAAGATGAGTATCCAAATTATTATATAGAAGATTATAATATGGAATATTTGAGTAAATTAAAATTGGGTATTGAAGTAATTTCAAACTAGCCTTTTATCAGTTTGATTAAATCTAAATACCCATCAACTTTGTTGTAGATAACATATTCTAGTGGTGTGTAAACTCCTTTCTCATGATTTCTCGGACCATAAACAACTTCAACCTTTTCAAGATCTAAGCTATTGACATAACCCATCGGACATTTATTAACTAATGGTGTATAAACTTTAGAATAACCAATTGGTAACATTCTCTCATAAAAGTTTATATCTTCAAAAGTTTCACTAATTCTAGAGTCGATATGACCGTAGTACCTCATCCATTCGGCTTCTATTTTAGCCAGTTTAAATATTTTTTCTTTCATAGTACAAAGATAAAAAAATCCTGTTATAAAAACAGGATTTAATTTATTTAATTCTAACTTTCATACCATTGACTTTAAATCGGTTGTTTAAATCTTCAAGTGTTGTTACTGTAACTATACAATCTTTCTTACCATCAGCATTAACTCCTAACCAAACCCAAGTCTTTGATCCAATTGTAACTATTTTAAAATAATGTGTTGGTATTTTAATTCGTGATTTTGGTATATAATTTTTCTTATTCTCATTATAAATAACACCAGTAATTATAATAACATCTGATTTATATTTCTTAATACTATCTTCTACATCAGCTTCTAATTCTTGCCAAGGATGTTCATTAAAATACGGATATTGAGGAGCTGCGTTAAACATACTGAAAGTATTTCTATTTGTAATACTATCATATGTAGTTATGTGTGAAGGTGTTAAGTGTCCTTTATCAAATCCACTTTTCTTATATTTAACTGGTAAGTATTTACCTTTGTAAGTATCATCATACCAGTTGTTTCCTCTAGCAACACTACCTAGTTTTAAAAAGTTTTCATATTTTAGTTTGTGTATTGATACCATTGATGTTGTATCATCATCTAAATAAAGTTTAACGTCGCCGTGGTCAATCACTAAACCATTTTTACTAACCACATTTTGTGATAAAACACTTGACATGATTAAAAAGTTCATAACTATGAACCATACAATTTTTTCTAATTTACTTTTTCTCATAGACTTATATATCTAAAATTTCTTGCACTCTTCCTATTTGGCCATCTTCTAATCTAACTTTTATACCTCTGTGATGCTTAGGCACTTTAGTTAGTAAATCTTTAACAATACCTTCTGTTAGTATTCCACTTTTCTGATCCTTCTTTAAAACTATTAAAACTCTTAAACCAGGTTTTATATTTTCTCTTAACGTATTTTCTTTCATATTCCTAACTCTTTTAATCTATCATCTCTTTTCTTCCATAATGGATAATCTAATTCGTTTTCATTAAAGTATTGAATATGATTATAACCATCATCCATTTTAATTTCAACTTGATAAATCCATATATCAACAAAATGTTCAGAAACTTCCAAAACAACACCTTCTCTATTTTTATAGAATTCGCTATTAATTTTCAATTCATCACCAACTTTAAACTTAGGAGATTTATTTATTTCCTTCTTTTTAAAGAGTGATTTTATTAATATCCATATAGTCCAAATCATATTCCCAATTCTCTTAGTTTATTATCTCTTGTCTCCATTACAATAATGGGGTTTAACCAATCTTTAAATATATTAGGAATTGATTCGAATTTCCTTTTATCTATAACCAATTCATTTCTGGATATAACTCCAAATCCTTTATCTTTTAGGTCGTCATACCAATAATCCATTCTTATACCATCAAGTCTAAGAGTATCTACTATAACACTGAACGGACCTTCATATTTTCTATAATCATCTTGGTAACTTTTTTGTAAGCCACATCTGATTAAACTATCAATTGTGTGATTAGTTATAAGAGGTTTTGAGCTATACATTAAATCTGTTATAGTCTTTCCTTTTGAATACCAATTAATAGTATTAGGTAACTTTATGAGTATATAATTTTTCATAATCCAAGTTCCTTTAGTTTATTATCTCTTTTCGTTTGTAATGTGTAATCTAATTCGGTTTCATTAAAGTAATCAGTGTATTTATGATTTTCCGAACTTCTACCTTCAAGTGGATCATATTCAACTCTATAATACCATTCGTCAAGACTATCACCACGTAGTTTAGGTGATAAAACAACTTCTAATATAATTCCATGTTTAAAAAACCCATCAAAGGTATTTATACGTGTTTTGATTAAAACTTCATCACCTACTTTAAACTTAGCCTTTGAGTACTTGAAACTGACTTCTATACTTGATAACCGCCAAATCTTTGGCTTTTGCTTCAATCTCTGTATCAAATTCAAGACCAAACGTTTGAATCTCTTCATAAATATAGTCAGCGTGTGCTGTTTCTCTGCCTGCTGCATCTTCTAATATTTTAGGTGAACTAATGTGAGTCATTGGTTTTACATCACCCCATGTGGAACAAGCAAGTTTTATCGCCTCTTCTTGAGAAATATCTTGTGGTCCGTAATTATGATGGTGAAAGTCATGAGTTATTGGAATACCAATTTTAGTATATATTAGATCATATAACATTTTGGTTGAGTATTGGTTAGGTCCATCATCATTCTCAACAACTAATCTCTTTCTACAAGACTCGCTTAAATTATAAAATTGAGTACAAAATCTTTCAGCTGCCTCTTCTCTGGTTGGTTTTGTTGTGTTTACGTGTATATTAATTGGATAATAGTGAGTTTGATCTAAACCCATTAAATCCATAATTTGAGCATGTTTATCTAATTCATCAATTGCGTTTTTAACTACAACTGGATTTTCACTAGCAGGTATACAAAAGTGGGTTGGATGGAATGATAATCTCATATCTACACTTTTAGCATAGTCACCAATTTCTTTTAACTTTTTTGATATTATATCAAATTTTGGTAGATTTTCTATTTTATAGAATCCGATACAAGGTAGAATATCACTAGACATTCTGTAAACTAATATATCATTTTCCTTATTCCATTTTATAATCTTGAACATATCATCTATATTCAAGAGTGCTAACTCAGTGACATATTCTAAACCTTTTGTTTCAAAGGTTTTCTTAGTCATTCCTCTATTTACGGTTATGAAGTCTTTTTTCTTCTTACCATTATTTATAGAAATGTTTATACAACAATAACCTACTCGATTCATATAGATATTTTTTACAAAAATAAGCTTTTTTAATATATATATTATGATAATATATAGAATTTTTAATAAAATAAATTGCAAATCTTATATAGGACAATCTGTTCATAGTTTCAATAAAAGATACAAAGGTGGTGATTGGTTAAAATATACACACAACATAATTCTTAAAAACTCGGTTGATAAATACGGGTTAGAAAATTTTGATTTTGAAATATTAGAAGATAATGTTAAAGATATTGATGAGTTAAACAAATTAGAAGTTAAATATGCAGAAAAGTATAATACATACAGACCAAATGGTTATAATATAAGAGGTTGTGGTGATAATAAATTTGTTGATGATGAGTTGAAAAAACATCTATCTACCTTTAGATTAGGAACTAGTTATAAACCAAATAATAAAAAATCATCAAAGTATAAAGGTGTTTATTGGAAGGAAAGTAAAAAATCTTGGATGTGTAGATTTGATAATAATCAAATATCAAAAGTTAAATTCACAAATAGTGAAATTGAAGCAGCTGAGATGTATGATAAAGTTTCTCTATATTTACTTGGTAAATATTGTTTTATAAACTTTGATGAGAAGAGAGAAGAATATTTGAAGTCTGATTTGGAGGATTTTTACAAAAATGTTTTTCTTAAAACAAAAGAGAAAAGAAAAGATGGTTATTTCAAAGATGATAGTGAATTATTAGAACTAATAAAACCACTAATCTGGAAAATGTCAGTCCCAAAAATAGCTAAGGAACTAAATGTGACAGCAAGGCAAGTAACTTGGTGTATTAAAAAAAATAAATTAGAAATGCCTGGTAAAAACTATTGGCAGAAAAATCAATAATGTTGATTTAATATATATATATATAAAACTATTTTTTTTTATATTATGAAATACTTAAAAAGATTTAATGAGAATTTTTCAACAGAAAAAGAATTACATATTGAAGTTATAGTTGATGAGATATTAGATTATCTAAAAAGAAACTGTATAGATAAGTGGGAAGATATCTTTATGAAAGCTGAACATAGTAATGAAGTAAATGATATAATCGATCATTATATCGAAGATTATAGTGATTTATCTGATATAAAGTTCTGGGTTTGTTTAGAACTAAATGATGTATATGAATTGAAAAAATTACTTCCTGAATTAGAAGAAAAAGAAGAGTATGAAAAGTGTGCTCTTATAAAAAATAAACTAACAAATGAAACACATCAATAATTTTCGTTTATTTGAAGCTGATGAGCAAGAACCAACTGATAATAAATCAAATGTAAGATCCGAAAGAGTTTTAACACAAGCTCAAAAAGAATATAAAGAAAGTCCAGAATTACAGAAAAAATCGGGACCAGTTCCAACAATGGTTTTTACTGATGTTGTAGGTTCATCAAAAATGTGGTCTGATGATCCAGTTACTATGATTGGTCAATTAGAAGCTCATCATAAATTAGTGGATAGTTTAGCTTCTAAAAATAATGGATGGATTGTTAAAACAATTGGTGATGCTTTCATGGTTTATTTTGAACCAAATGAGAACTCATTATTCAATGCTATTAAATTCTCAAAAGAACTTATACTTAATGAAAAAGCTTATAGTTTAAGAGTTGGTATTTGTGAAGGTCATATGGATGAAAAAACATATAGTATTCAAAAGGTTGAGTTAAGAGACTTTTTCGGAAATGCTGTAAATGCTTCATCTAGAATGGAGTCAAAAGTATCTGAAGTAGGTGGAACTATTGCTTTTTGTTCTTTAAAACCAATTGAAAATAAAATAGGTAAATTAAAAACTTTAGGTAAAATTGAAAATGTTGATTTATCTAAATATGATTTAAGAGGAGCTAAAGTTGAAAAAGCATATAAAATAAAAGTTAAATAACATAATTTTTATTATATTTGTTTTTATAAATTGGTGATATGTATATTTGTATTAGTAATACTTCAAATAGAAGTGAGATAGAAATAGGAAAAACCTATGAAATATTTGAACACGAACACCCTAAATGTGTTTGGGTTAAAATACCTGATAAGACTACATCAGTAGGATATAAAACAATTCAAGCTTATTTATCGGATTTTAAATCTGTTTCAAAAGTAAGAGATGAAAAATTAGATGATATATTAAAAAACCCACTCAAATGAGTGGGTTTCTTTTTATTTCTTTGTAGTTGCTAATTCTTTACCATTTTCAGTCATTCTAACTGGGAATCCCCATAGATATTCAACGTGAGGTAAAACTTTTTTAATATCATTATAATCTAGACCTTTATTATTAATAGGTGTATATTCTAAAGTAAGTGTTCTATCTCCGAATATATCAACATCATATACTTGAATATCTGGTACGTATCTACTTCTATTATAAGATTGTGATAAAGATTCTCTTACTTTTTTATAACCATTCTCATTATGTATAGAACTAACTTCATAATAGTTATTATCCATTTTATCATCAATTTCAAATAATTTCATATCTCTAATAACCTTAGGTGAAAGATATTGTAAAACAAATGTTTCATCTTTAAAGTTTTCAACGATATATTTGAAGTTTTCAGCCCAATTACCTTTTCCAGCAATCTTAGGAAACCATTCCAAATCTTCTTTAGTTGGGTTTAAAGACATTCTTTTTAAATCTTGAAAGATATTGAACCCTAATGTATATGGATTCAATCCAGAGTAAAACTTAGAGTCAAATCCTGGTTGAAAAATAACATTAGAATGATTATGATAAAACTCTTGCATAAAACCGTCTGATAAATAACCTTCATCGAACATTTTATTAATAATTTCATAGTGTGTAAAAGTAGCACATCCTTCATTAATAACTTTTGTTTGACCTTGTGGGTAAAAGTATTGAGCAGTTTTTCTAACAATTCTAACAATTTCTCTTTGCCACCCTCTCAACTTAGGAGAGTTTTTCTCAATGAAGTAAAGAATATTTTCTTCCGGTGATTCAGGAAATCTTTTTTCTTTAAGTTTTTCTTTCTCATCTTTAGGAATAGTTCTCCATAAATCATTTAAAAGAATTCTATCATCTTCTAATTTCTTTTTAAGTCTTTCTCCTTCTTCAGTTGGACTTAATTTTCTAGGTTTTTTATATTTATCAACACCATAGTTCATTAAGGCGTGGCAAGCATCTAAAACCATTTCTACCTCTTCAAATCCGTATTTCTCTTCGCATTTAGCAACAAACTCTTTAGCAAAGACCATATAATCAATGATTGAATCTGCCTGAGTCCATTGTTTGAAAAGATAATTATTTTTAAAGAATGTGTTATGACCGTATGCGGCGTGAGCTAATACTAAGATCATAAGACAAGTTGTGTTATCTTCCATATTGTAAGATATACAAGGATTTGAATTAATAACTAACTCATAAGCCAATCCCATTCTACCTTTCTTATATTGATTTGAGTTAATAACAAAGTCTTTACCAAATTTCCAGTGATTATAAGAAATTGGTAAACCAATTAATGAATAAGCATCCAACATTTGTTCAGATGTTATTATTTCAAATTGATTTGGATATGTTTCAATACCTAAATATTCACTAGCGATTCTACTAACAACTTTATCAGCTTCTATAATAGTTTCATCAGTCCAATCAGGTTTTGAAAATAATTTTTTTAATTCTTCTTTAGTCATCATGCTGTTTTCTTTTTAAAGAAATCTTGGAATACTTTCCAAATTTCACTTACTTCATTAATCTTACCTATCTCAAAGTTCTTTCTTTTATCAGATAAAACCTTATAGTTGTTCCAAAGATCACCATCTACACTTCTACATATTTCGATATATGTCATATACTGAACTTTGTTTAATATATCAACGTCTAATATTTTATAACAATCACTAGCATCTGCCTTATCCCAAACATCACCATCAGAGGCTTGAGCGGCGTATATGTTCCAGTTTTCATTATATCTTTCTCTAATGATTTTTGCCATCAATTCTAAAGCAGTTACCACAACGGTACCACCACTTTCTTTAGAGTTAAAGAATTCATCCTCAGTAACTTCTTTTGCTGAAGTATGGTGTCTTATAAAGACAATCTCAATTTTCTCATATTGTTTTGTAAGAAACATATATAATAACATAAAAAATCTTTTAGCTATATCTTTCTCTTTCTCACCCATTGAACCAGAAACGTCCATTACACAAAACATAACAGCTGAAGTAACTGGTATAGCAACTTTCTCAAAGTTATTATATTGTAAATCAACTTCCTCCATAAAAGAAACTGATAACTTCATCTTTTTTAGCTTATCTAATTCTTTAAGTAATTCATTTCTCTCATCATCTAATAAATCAGACTTTAATTTTTCTTCAATTTCTTTAATCTTTTTATCGAAAAACATACCAACAGCCATCCTACGAGCCATTGAGTTTTTATATGAACGAGTTATATTTAATCTACTTGGATTACCATAGTTAGAATAACCAGCTCTTTTTTGTTTAAAATCAACAATAGAGTTTAAATGTTTTTTAACCATATCTGGTAATTCTAGATCATTGAAAAAGTAATCTAAGAATTCTTCTCGACTTATTGATACAGTAAAGTCATCTTCTGTAGCATTTGGATCATTTGATCCTTTACCTTGACCACTACCTTTACCTTGACCACTTTTTGGTTTTTTTATTAAATCACCTTCTGAATATTCTTTGTTACCAGGATGTACATGTTTTTTATCACCAGTATCTTTATCATAAGTGAATTGTGGTTCATTAATGCCTTTGACTGGGATATTAACTCTTTCTTTTGAAGATGTCAAATCTTTAACATTGGTATTCTTAACGATGTCAGGAAGAGCCTTTTTAATTTGACCTTCAATTCTTTTTAATAATCTTTGTCTATTTTCCGAAGATTTTCCCTTAGGACTCTTTCTTCGATCTACTATATTTATTGACATCTTTATAAATTTTTTTAATTTTTCTTCTACGATTCATAACTAAATATCTATTATAGTTATAAGCATAATGAGGAAGTGGCATATCATATTATTATATTTTAAAAAAGGGAGATAAACTCCCTTTTTATTAATTTGATTTTCTAACTCTTAGATACCAGTCAGTTAATAACTTAATCTGTTTGTTAGTGTATCCTCTATCCTTCATTCTATTGATGAATTCTGAATGTTTCTTTTCTTCGTCTTTAGAAGCTTTAGAAGTGAAAGAAATAACTGGAATGATATCTTCAGTTTTAGAAAAAATTCTCTTTTCAATCACACTTCTAATTTTCTCATAAGAATCCCAAGTTGGTGATTCACCATTCTTAGCTCTATGTCTTAAATAGAATTGTACAACATCATTTCTGAAATCTTTTGGATTAGCGATACCAGCTGGTTTTTCAATTTTCTCTAACTCTTCGTTAAGAGCAGCTCTATCAAATTGTTGTCCTGTTTCTGGATCTCTAAAGTCATTATCTTGACACCAGTGGTCAGCATAAGTGATATATCTTTCAAATAAGTTTTGTCCATATTCTTGATAAGAATCTACATAAGCTTTTTGAATTTCATCACCAATAAACTCAGCATATTTTGTACTGATTTTAGACTTTAAGATATTTAAGTAGTATTCTTCAGTTTCTTTTGGTAATTGTAATTTAACAATTTCATTTTCTAACACATAGAAAAGGTGTACTGGGTTAGCAGCAACTTCTTCAGTGTCGTGATTAAATACTTTAGAAAGAACTTTAAAAGCGAAACGAGTAGAAATACCATTCATACCTTCTGTGATACCCGCGTCATCTTTATATTCTTGTAAAGATTTTGCTTTAGGATCAGATTCTTTTAAAGATTCACCATTATAAACTCTCATTTTAGAGTATAAATTTGAGTTCTCAGGGTGTTTTAATCTTGTCATAACACAAAACTTAGCCAACAAGTCTAAAGTTTGTGGTGCACAAGGTGCTTCAGATAAAGAAGAATGTTTTAAAAGTTTTTCATAGATTTCAACTTCTTCATCAACTCTTAAACAATAAGGAACTCTTACAATGTAAACACGGTCTAAGAAAGCTTCGTTCTTTTTATCGTTTGAGAATGTTTCCCATTCAGACTCATTTGAGTGAGCTAAAATAATCCCTTGGAACGGAATAGCTGGTAAGTTTTCAGTACCATTAAAGTTACCTTCTTGAGTAGCAGTTAATAGTGGGTGTAAAACTTTGATAGGAGCTTTAAACATCTCTACGAATTCCATCATACCTTGATTAGCTCTACAAAGAGCACCAGAGTAGTTATAAGCATCAGCATCATTTTGTGGAAACTCAGCCAATTTACGGATATCTACTTTACCAACTAAAGCTGAGATATCTTGGTTGTTTTCATCACCTGGTTCAGTTTTAGCGATACCTACTTGAGATGCGATAGACATTTTTAATTTTCTAACTGAGAACTTAGTTACATCACCATCAAACTCAGCTAATCTTTTAGTAGCCCATGGAGAAGCACAAGAAGGAATATATCTTTTTGGAATACCATATTCCTTTTCTAATTCTTCTCTATAAGAAGAAAATAATCCAAGTGGGTTCTCAAATACCGGTGAAACTTCACCGTCAGCAACAAGCACATAAATATGACTTTTTTCCATTAGTTGTTTTAATCTTTCTGCTAAAGAAGATTTACCACCACCAACTGGTCCTAAAAGGTAAAGAATTTGTTTCTTTTCTTCTAATCCTTGAGCTGCGTGTCTAAAGAAAGAAACAATTTGTTCAATAGTATCTTCCATTCCAAAGAATTCCGAGAATGCTGGATATCTTTTAATTAATTTGTTAGAGTAAATTCTACTAAGTCTTTCATCTAGCTTAGTATCAACTACTTCTGGTTCACCAATAGCTTGTAACATTCTCTCAGCTGGTGAAGAATAAACTTTATCCTTTTTACAAAGTTCTAAAAATTCCTGTAAAGAAATATCTTTATCACCTTGGGTAAAGTCTTTTTTTATCGTGCTTAATAAACTCATATATTTAAGATTTATTTTTGTCTTTTTTTATTATACAATAACTTACAGTCTAAGTTTAGTATATACCATATATATTGAATTAATTGTCTTTCTATCTATTTTTGGGAATAAAAAATTAATATATAAAGTATGAAAAGTAAAATATTAAGATATTCTGATTTTGTTAATGAAAACAAAATTAATGAAGCAAACGATACACCTGAAACTTACATCAAAGGTAAATTAATGGAGTTAAAAAAAGCTGTTGATGATTTATTTAATGAAGATAATGTTGATGAAACAGAAGAAGAGAATATATCAATTAATCAAGCTAAAGAAAATTCAAATAAAAAAAGTAAGAAACGTGTTGTTAGCCTTTCAGAACAAGGAGTTAAACTACATAGTTCTGAAATATCAGTTTATTCACAAACAGACGATTCATTAACAGTTAAATACTCTGATGGTGATGGTGTTTATAATCTTTATATTTCTATTAATATAAAAGATGGTATACCAAAAGATCCAAATGCTGATTTTTCAAGTGATGATATAACAAAAATGTATGTTAAGTTTAAGAAATATGGTGTAGATGAAATTGATTTAATTGGTCAAACAACACATAATGTTAATATAGAAAAGGAAGATGGTGAGTTTAAATTAAGTCTAAATAAAAAGCCTGCCGCTCAAGCTCCTGCTCAAGGTCAAAATCAACAAGAAGCTCCTACTCAAGAAGAAACACCAGAAAGTGAAAAAATGTCATTACTTGAATTTTTAGAATTCTTAAAATCAGATTTTGATGATAAGTATGGAGAAAATAAAGGATTAGAATACGAAACAGAATAAATAAAATCACCTAAATGGTGATTTTTTTGTTTAGGGAAATTTTATTTTTAAATAAATAATTCATGGAAATAAATATAGTAACAAACTTTACAATCTTACAAGAGATAAAAAGATCTAAATACTTTCAAGTTAATTTAGGTTTTGTACCAACCGTTGAAAAAAATGGTCAAAGAGTTTTTAATGATCAAGATCGATTTTCTCAATCTTATAATGGTAATTATAAAACAACTATTTACGCGCAAGGTCGAATTGGAAATATAAGATTTTACACAGATCATTATATTATGGAACCGGTTATGGGTATTTATTATGGTGATACTTTCGAAGAGTTTGTAGTTGATTTTGATAAGAGTATTCTTAACCAAAAAGGAATTGACGCTTATTTAGGATCTATTATTAAAGATATTGATGAGAAATATGAAGAGTTAGTTAAAAATAACGAACTAAAAAAACAAGAAGAAAAACCAAAAGGTAATGCTGATAAATTAACTAGTAATCCTGGTGGAGTAACTTGGGAAGATGTTAAAGCTTATTTAGAAAAAGAAAGAGGTAATAGAGGAATTTAATTATAAGCTATAGAAGCTAATAATGTATAAACCATAGATTTGTCTATTTTGTCTAGATCATCAAAATCAAATGATATTTGTATATCATCTTCATGAAACATATGAAGCCAAACTTTATTCTCTGATTTAGACCACTCTATTGAATTAAAAGTACCTAAACTAGTATCTAAGTCAATAACAATTTCTGTTAGACCTATACCCAATATTTCTATTATTTTAGCCACTTTTCTTTTCATAATGTATATATTTTTATTTTTTCATGATAAAAAATTAATATATACAAAAAAAAGAAATTTTTAAGGATGAGTATTTTAAGATATAATGAATACTTAACAGAGAAACAAGTTTTTGATTTAATCAACGAATCTGTGTTGATTTTTTCACCTAAATTAGTTAATTTGTTAAAAAGAATGACTCGTAATAGAATTGCTCAAGAGTTATTGAAATTAAATAAAGTTGATGTTGATGGTATTACACAAAACTATATTGATGTGACTGATAGAGAAACTTTCTCTTTCACACCAGACAGAAGAGTTCAACAATTATTAGCTGCTAGACCAGTAGTTTGGAAATGTATCCAAGGTAATAAATGTTTAACTCATAGTGACTCAAATGATGCAATCTTCGGGAGATTAGAATATAATAAAGCTGAGCCATGGCCGGGTGGTACTGGTGATAGATGGTCTGTTGGTGTTGGAGAAGTTATGAAAATTGTAACCGAAACAACTTCAAAAAGTTCAGGTAAAGTTTATTGTAAAGTTGAAGAAACTAACAGAGATGGTTCTGATAAAGAAAATCCAAGAGTATCTGTTATTAACAAAGAAGGATTAGAGTTATTCGCACCTGAATTAGATGGTATTTGGACAACAGCTAGAAACCCATTGAGAATTGGTAGAATGGCGAGAGCTATTTTAACTGCTGGTAAAATAGAGTTTACAGATCATGAGTTATCTCAATTTGTTGAACAATTTACAGCAACATTTGACTTTGCAGCAGATGCTTTAAGACAATTCTCAATTGTTAAAGGTGATCAAATTTATCACTGGTATAATGGTTTGAGATATGTAAGTGGTGGTGGTTCATTAAATAATTCTTGTATGAAAAGTGCTAGTAGAACAAAGTTAGCAATTTATTGTGATAATGAAAATGTTGAATTAGTTATACTTTATTCGGATGAAGGTGAAGTTGTTGATGGTGTTTATCAATCTAATAAAATTAAAGGTAGAGCAATTCTTTGGAGAAACTGTACTGTCAATGGTGAAAAAGTAGATTTTATGGATAGAATTTACACAGCTTATGAAAGTGATACGGAATTATTCAAACAATTCGCTGAAAAAGAAGGATTCTTTTATAAAACAAATCAAGGATACGGGGGTAGAGATATTTCTAATGGATCAAGAACGATTACTAGACCAGATATTGTTTGTGATTTAGATAGAGCTGAGTTTGATATGTATCCTTATATGGATACTATGTATTGTATTGATGTTGAAAATAATAAAGCTGCTAACGATAGCGATATTGAAGGTTTAAATGAAGATAGAATTAGATATTGTCAACATACTGATGGTACGTGGGAAGGATATGGTGAAGATGATTCTTATGGCGATGGAGATGATGATGATGATGAATGGTAATAAATGAAAAAAACCCAACTTGAAAAAGTTGGGTTTTTTTATTTTAATAATTTATTTAATTGAATTTCTCTCCACTTATCAACTGTCACAAATCTTGATTTATCATATGTTCCTGATATGTTTTTATCATTGATAATTCTATACCAGTTAAAATCTTCATCAATTTCTACAAAATCTTCAATATTTTCATATTTTTTATTGATGGTTAGATATTTCTCCAAACCTCGATTATTTATACAATAAATAAACATTACATTAAGTATTCTATAACTGAATCCCAATTAGGAAATTTTTCCTTACCAAAATGAATATGTTCTCCTTCAAATTCAACTTGACCATGTCTTGTATCATCATCAATTAAGTAGTCTCCTTTAACAAGGGATTTATTTGGACAAATAATCATATTCTCTAACATTTTTTCACCAAAATATTTCTTAATCCATTCAGCTTTTTCGGTATAACAGTGAATGTTTTTAATAGATGGTCTAGTTAAAATCCAAACATCATACTTAGACATCAAGGTATTCATTCCTTCGATTGCTCCTGGTAGTGGTTGTAAACCTAAGAAAAAACCAACTTTTGACTGAGGCCACTTTCTAATTGGTTCATCCTCTGAAGCCTCTGTATTTTGTTGACCACTTCTAAAAGGACCTGTAAAATCACAAAGAGTGTCGTCCATATCTACGTAAACAATTTTCTTACCGCTCATATTTTCGTTGACTTTAAATCTTTTGATGTATTTCATGTAAATATAATAATTTTTTATTATATATTAAATTTTTTATTATAAAAGTTTGATAAACCTTAAATGTTCTTCTAACATAGTATTATATTCAGAAAAAGCACCGTGTTTTAAATCCTCAAAAGTAATCCACTTAACAACTCCCTTTTCGGTTGTTGAAACTTCACCAGACCAATCAGTTACTAAATAAACAACAGCAACAAAATCACCATCTTCTCTAAAGAAAATTGGTTTTGCTGAGTTTACATCTAATCCTGTTTCTTCTTTTAATTCTCTAACTAAAGCGTCATATAATGTTTCACCAACATCTACTTTACCTCCAGGTAATCCAAATTTAGTTGTATCATCTTTTCTTGATACACCTAATAGTTTAGATTTATCTTCGTTAAAGATAAGAGCGGTTGCTGCTAATTTAGCGGTTCTTGTTTCCATATAATAATTTTATATAAATATAATAAAAAAGTCCTTGATTTCTCAAGGACTTTTTTAAATTATTTTACTTCTTCAAAATCAACATCATCTACTCCATCATTACCACTGGAAGTATTTTCTGTTGTTTGTTCAGTTTGACTTTGTTCATACAACTTAGTTGAAATTGTATTCCAAGTCGAGTTTAACTTACTGATTGATTCATCAATTCTTTGAACATCTTTATCGGAATGAGCTTTCTTCAATTCGTCAAGGTCAGCGTTCAAAGCATTCT
>Ga0315906_10004722_pt1 | contig 17350 bp, 19 predicted proteins | sample LakEriMetagenome_4_FD_203526 | JGI IMG/M metagenome (GOLD analysis project Ga0315906, IMG submission 203526) | Freshwater fungal communities from buoy surface, Lake Erie, Ohio, United States - Buoy 2 MA122 | ecosystem: Environmental > Aquatic > Freshwater > Lake > Lake biofilm | place: USA... | reverse complement strand
TTTGCGACCGCCTGCTCCGGGCCATGCTTCTTGTTCGCCATCTATAGACTCCTTCTTCCAAGTTGAAAAATACAACATTCAACCTGGCTCAGAAAAAGCCAGTCGGGTCAACGGCTGCACTTTACTTAATCCGAAGCCCCAATGTTTCTGCTTAGCAATGTTTTTCTAACTTTTTCATCACTGGTTCTTGGCCACCAAAAAAGCGGGAATACAGTGTTAGGGCAATTGCCGCTTTGCCGACCATACAACGCCTCTCCATTGCCGTCACCAAACCGCGGTAAGGCAACGCCGCAGTACTGTTGTGCCAAGCGATCCTCCATTGCGGTCATAAGGGTTCTACCCTCTGCACGCTTGTCATCCGGCAGCAAGTCCGAGATGCCCTTTCGACATACTTTCACGGAGAAAGGGTCAATACCGGTCTCTAATTTTACTTTTTCAAGTCCGAAGGACATGCCGGCAACTATACATGCGTATATATTGAACGTTTGAATTCCTTTGTTATTAAACTGCTTTCTGATTTCGGTTATTCGTCCAACCAAACTACGTCCCGTTCCAAGAAACTCGTCCACTAAAACTACATTTGGACGTGTGTGGGCAAATTTTTGTGCTTTTCCAAAGGTGTTCACGGTTTTTGTTTGAAGCCAGCCGTGCCGATGCGACAGCGTCGTCCTAAGGTCATATAGAATTAGCTGGCCGCTATCTGCTTCTTCGTTTGCAGACAACGAAACCAGCATGGTCTCGCTTTCCTTCAGCCCCCATCTCGCTGTGATCTTTTCGCATATGGAATTGAGGCACTCTTGATAACGTTCAGGTGTTATGAATTCGAATAGCTTTAGTAATTGAATAAGCAACTCTTGTTCACTGCCATCTTTACAAAAATCAAATAGCTCAATAACTTCATCTGATCTATCAGCTAGCCATGTGTGATCTATATAGAGAGAGGTGAGAGCATTTACTAAATCTTTATCTAATTTTTCTTTTATTGGCATCTTTGTTATCCCGATATATTTTATTTTGGCTTTTTAGCTGCTAGATCGAGGCATAGCGATGGTTAAAAATAGAGCAAATGTTCACCATTTAAGCATATAAATACTAGATTGCAATCGCTACAAACGTCGAATCAAGACTTGTTTTTGAAAGAAAAATAACATCAACTTGTTTCCGATGCCATGTGAGTGCCGCATTGATGGCATCGATTTTTTTTGTACGTGAGGTTTTTACGCATTCAACCTGCGGCCCCCCTAACCCCTTCCTCCCAAACACCATATATTCCGCGCTGATCACCTCGCGGAATTCCGCTTCCGTCAGCGGCAGTTTGTCCTTCGCCTGTTCCTCGTAAATCCGCTGCGCTTCGCTGTAGGGGATTTCGTGGATCTTCAGGCCCTTGCCGCGGCCGTAGTCCGTCAGCTTGCTCGCGAAATGGTGGCCGGTGCGGAAGGGCACTTCGGCTTTCTGTAACAGGGCATCGGCGATTTCGGTGGTGGTGGAGTAATCGGCGTTCACTTCTTCCAGCGCGCGCGCCTTGTTGACCACCACTGCATCGACCACGCTGCCGAAGAGTTTGAACACCGTCAGCGCGCGGGCATAGGGCACCGGGTCATACATGCGGTAATCGAACATGCCGGTGCGGTTGTTGTGCGCCACAAAGGTCATGGTCTGCATTTCACTCAACAGGATGCTCGACTGCGCGCGCAGCTGTTCGAGGGCGGCGGGGTTGCGCTTCTGCGGCATGATGCTGCTGGTGCCGGTGAGTTCGCCGCTGCCCAACATGAACCACGGCGTGGGTTCGGCGTACTGGGTGTGCAGGTCCTGCGCGAACATGCCGGTCTGCACTGCGGTCATCGCCCAGGCATTGGCGACGTCGAGCGCGCTGTCGATGGGGGCGAGGTGGTTGGCGTCGTAGGCGTTTTCGACAAGGCCGTCGAAGCCCAGCAGCTCCGCCAGGCGGTGCCGGTCGAGCGGGAAGCTGGAGGTCGCCAGCGCCGCCGTGCCCAGCGGGCATTGGTTGACCCGCACATACGCCTGTTGCAGCCGTTCGGTCGCGCGCGCGAGGGCGGATTCGAAGGCCAGCAGGTAATGCGCAAACGTCGTCGGCTGCGCCTGCACGCCGTGGGTGTAGGCGGGGATGATGGTTTCGATGTGTTCTTCCGCGCGCTTGAGCAGTTTCTCGCGGTCGGCGATCAGCGCGCCGATGGTGTGCAGCAGGCCGTCGCGCAGGTTCATCCGCGCAATGGTCGAGGCCAGGTCCTGCCGGCTGCGGCCGGTGTGCAGGCGTGAGGCTTCCTGTCCGGCGACGGCGATCAGGCGGGGTTCGTAATCAAGGTAATCGGCGGAGGTGCGTTTCTCACCGTTCTTTTCATTCTCGATGACCTGCGCGATGCCCTTGGCGATGCGCTTCGCCACGTCCTTCGGCACGATGCCGGTTTCGGCGAGCATGACGATGCAGGCCTTGTTGATTTCATCCAGCCATTCAATCGAACGGCCGCCGCCGCGGAAGGTGGCGTTGATGTCGAGGGTGTGGCCGGAGTCGCTCACGACAGATTCCTTAAAATATTGATTAAAATCAATTACTTATAATTATGCGGCCGGGTCAGTGAGTACTCACCCGACGGCTTGATTGTTACCCATATTCAGGTTGAACGGCGCATCACTTCACCGGTCTGAGTAGGCTGGACGGCTTATGGCGAACGGCTGGAAAGTTCACAAAGGCAGTTTAAATTGGCAGTCGCGATGGTCTGTCCATTGTGCACCAAGGGCGTCCGGGCTTAGTAGTAACCTCCTGCAAAATCAGGAGGTCATGCTCATGTGGACGGGCAGGGTCGCAGTTACGATCACGCTCAATAAAGGCAGGGTCCGTACCAGCAAAAAGCGGTATCGATTCACGAAGACTGACTTGAGGTAACACAGATGACCAAAATCAACGCAATCGCAAACGTGTCCAAAAAGCTGGCTGTCGCCGCTGTGATGTTTGGCGCCGCAACCGCAGCCCACGCGCTGACGGTCACCGTCACCAACGATACGTTCAGCGCCCAGTCGGGTGCCTTCCACATCGATTTCGGCGCTTCGCCGATCAACAACTCGGCTCCGGTGGCCGGTAACGCAGGATCTGGCGACGTTCTGGTCAGCGGTATCGGCGGCGGCATCAGCTACAGCTACACCGATGGCGCGTTGTTCAACTACGACGGCGGATCTTTGGCGAGCGGTACTTCTGCTCGTCCGGTTGAATCGACTGGTAATTTCTGGTCCATCGGCGTCACCCCTAATACGCAAGACGGCCCCGGCATCGTGAATCTGGGCACTGGTGTTTCGTACTACGGCTTCCTGTGGGGTTCGCCCGATACCAACGGATGGAACACCGTGACCTTCTATAACGGTAGAACGGCGCTCGCTTCCTTCGATGGCAACGCAATCCTGAATCCGGCGAACGGTAATCAGACCTTCGCCCGTTACTTCAACGTGTTTGCCGGCCAAGGTGAAGTTATCACCAGCATCAGCTTTGCTGCGAACCGCAACGCCTTCGAAACCGACAACCACGCCTTCATCGCCGCGGCTCCGATTCCAGAGCCCGAGATCTACGCGATGATGGCCGCCGGTCTTAGCCTGATGGGTTTTGTTGCACGCCGTCGCCAGCGCGCATAGGCTGCCGCGTAAGCGTTCAGCTTCTGCAAATAACAAAGCCCGCTGCGGCGGGGTTTTGTTTTGGTGGTCCGGATTCGTAAGCGGTTTTCCAGCGGCTTGTGGCCCGGCGCATGGGCACACCGGTGATCGCAGGCGCGCGCGGGTAATCACCCGCGGAAGTCGTTGCAGTCGGTGCGGTACACGCTGAGCAGGTCTTTTTCAATGTCGAGGCGCTGTTCAGCATCCGTATGCAGATGCACGCAGATGCAGTTGGCGCCGAGCTTGAGGTAACGCTCCGGCAGTTCATGTGCATTGAAGGCCTGCGCGAGGTCTTCGGTTTGGCCGATGAATATGGCGTTGTGGCGCGGGCGCAGTTGTTTGGCCTTGTCTGCGGTGCGCTGGGTGATGAAATACACCCCGCCGATCGGTTTGAACTGGGTGTCGAGTGACCAGATGTGAAAGGGGTATTGCGAGCCGGACTTGCCGGTGAAGGTAATCGCGCCTTTTCTCATGGGATTCTTTCGGGGTGGAGTCGTGATGCAGGGTCAGCCGCCGATGTCGCGCTGGGCGGCGTCGGCTTCGTTGGCGGCGCGTTCCCATTCGGCGGCGGGCAGTGTGCCGGCTTCGTGCGCATTCATCAGCGCGACAAGCAGGGCCAGGTGCTCACGATCAAAGGCGGCGACTTCGGCGCTGCGGAACGATACCTGGCGCCCGATGTAAGCGGCGAGGATGCGCGTGAGCAGTCGCGCCTGCGACAGGGCCGGGTTGCGGCGGATGGCAGCAAGCACGGCTTCGAGCGGATTGGCGGGTGCAGCGGCAGTGATGAATCGCGCGACATGGCGCAGCTCATTCTGGAACGTTGCAAAGGACAGCCCTTCGACGGCGTTGAACGGAGTTGTGCTGACGCTGATGGATGCGCTCATGGGTGGTCAGATGTCGAAGCGCCGCGACAATTCGCTGGTCAGGAACAGCACGGCGGTGGCAGTGGCCACGGCCACGACCAGCGCGAACGGGCTGAAGCCGATGACGGGTTCGGTGGTGGCCGCGGTGAGCATCGGCGCGATCGAGTTGCCGACCATGAATCCGCCGACGGCACAGATCAGTGCGGATGCAATGAGGCCGCGATTTCTGTTCAGGTCGTAAAAGTGAAAGCCCGCCCAGCCGATGGCGCCGCCGGCGGCGACCCAGATCATGAAGTTCATGGTGCACTCCCAAAAAGAAACGTGCGCCGGTGAAGAGAGGGGGTTTGCCCGTGCGGGATGCACGCCGGCGATGGAGCGGCAGAGCAGTCCAGTATGGGGCTCTCATGGGTATTTGTCCGATGTGTTTCCGGGGGTGCTGCGGCGCTTGGAATGCGCACCTTAAATATCAACGTAAACATGCAGTTACCAATAATTGCCGGCTTGCACTGCATGTGGACGCAGCGCCTTGCTTCGCGCGCGCGCAGGCCGCTAGACTGCGTTCATACAAAAATAGCGTCTGGAGGAGTGATCATGATGCGCGTCTGTCTGGTGGTGGTGGCGTTGTTTCTGCAGTGTTCTTCGTTGCTGGTTGCGGCGCAAACCTATCCCGCGCGGCCGGTGCGCGTGGTCGTCGGTTTTGCGCCCGGCGGCGGCACCGACATTCTTGCGCGTGCCTTGTCCCAGCAGCTTTCCGAATCGTTGGGCCAGTCCTTCACGGTGGATAACCGCACCGGCGCCGGCGGCATGATCGCTGCCGAGTTGGGCGCTCGCGCGACTCCCGATGGTTACACGCTGCTGGTCGGCAGCCTCGCGGCGTTTGCGATCAATCCGAACCTGATGAGCAAGATCGCCTACGACCCGATCAAGAGTTTTGCGCCGGTGGGCATGTTCGCCACGCTGTCGTATGCGGTGGATGTGCATCCTTCGCTGCCGGTGCGTTCGATCAAGGAGCTGATCGCGCTGGCACGCAGCAAGCCGGGCCAGCTCAACTTCGGTTCCGCGGGCCTCGGTTCCTCAACGCAGCTGGCAATCGAGCAGTTCTCGCTCGCCGCCAATATCAAAATGACCCATGTGCCGTACAAGGGCAACACGCCGGCGATGACCGCGCTGATGAGCGGCGAGGTGGCGTTGGTGTTCGATCCGGTGCTGAGTTCGGTGCCGCTGGCGAAATCCGGCCGCGTGCGCGTGCTCGCGGTGACCACCGCAAAACGTTCCGCGCTGCTGCCCGATGTGCCGACTGTGGATGAAGCAGGGCTCAAGGGTTATTCAGCGGGCAACTGGTTCGGCATATTTGCGCCCGCGGGAACGCCCGCTGCGATCGTTGAGCGCTTGAACGGCGCCATCAACGCCGCGATGACCAGCCAGCAGATGAAAGACCGCTTGTTGACGCAGGGCGCCGATCCGCTGTCCGGCACGCCGCAGCAACTCGCTGATCTGGTGCGCAGCGAACTCGACAAATACGGCAAGATCATCAAGTCGGCGGGCATCAAGGTCGAGTAACGATCCCGTTACCGCAACATACAAACCCTTCAGACCCAAAATTCCCTTGGCGTACGGCCTTATTTCGCGCTGGCGTGTGCGTTGCCGGTAAACGAGGGGCGTGACGCCAGCCGCCCGGCGTGTTTGGCCAGTGAGGGGTGTTTGCCGCGCCATTCGACGTCCGGCAGCGCGTAGTCGAGGTAGCCCAGCGCATAACCGACGGCGATGTCGGCGAGCGTGAAGCGGTTGCCGAAGCAGAAAGTGTTGTTGCCGAGGTCTTTTTCCATCAGCGCGAGGCTGCGGTCGATTTTCAGCTGCTGCTTGGCGAACCATTCCGCGGAGCGCTGCTTGTCGGCGGGTTCGCGGTATTCGTGGTTGATGTTGACCGTGGCTTCGGCGATGCCGTCGCCCAGTGCTTCCCAGCGTTTGACTTCGATGCGGGCTTCGAAATCTTCGGGAATCAGTTTCGGGCCGCTGCCCAGACTGTCGAGGTATTCAACGATGACCGGGGAGTCATAAAGTGCGCGGCCGTCGTCACGCAGCAGCGTGGGGACCTTGCCCAGCGGGTTCAGCGCCGGCACCGGTGAATCGGGTGCGGAGCCGCGGGCGATGATGAGTTCATGCGGAATGTTTTTTTCCGCGAGCAGGATGCGCACCTTGCGCGCGTAGGGACTGCCGGGCGAAGCGTAAAGTTTCATCAGTCTTCCTGTATCAGTTGGATTGAGCGGTATCAGCGGGCGAGGCGGGTTCAGCGGGCTGAAACGGTGCAAGGATGTTCATGATGGTTTCTGCCTTGATCATTTTTATTTTAAAATCAATGACTAAGGGTGCCGGGCCGTGTTGCCGGCCGCATCCCGGATGCTGACGGGTATTTAACTGCATTTCACGGCCTGGGTGAGCAGCAAATTGCAGCGGGTGTTGGCAAAATTTATCGCCGAGCTTGACGGCGTTACGCTCGCCGACGGGGTGGGCGAAGGCGAGTTCCGCACGGGAATGCCCGTTCCGGTGAAGGTGTTGCCGAAGGCGGCGCTGCACAAGGCCTGAGGGCCTCCGCTTCTGGTCCGTCATCGGGCTTGCAACGTCGGCCCCAGTGGGCAACGGAGCCAGTGTTTGCCGCGGGCTTTATGTTTCGGTTTTTTGCAAGACCATCGCGCCCCTGCAACCTGCGGGCTTTTACGCCACCAGGATCTGTGACAGGAAAGCGATGGCTGCACCGATGGCCGCGCCGGCAATGACATCGCTGGGGTAATGCAGGCCGAGCACCACGCGGGATGTTGCAATCAGCAGGGAAAAGACCGTCAGGGCACCGGTGAGTGCCGGGTAATAGGCTGCGGCAACAAGGGAGAAAGCCACAGCGTGCAGCGTGTGCCCCGACGGGAAACTGAAACGGTCCAGCGGCGCGATGAAGTGCTGGATTGATGAATGGAGTTGATACGGTCTCGGTCGCAGGGTGCGCGTTTTCAGCCACTTGTAGGCTGCGGTGCATACCAGTCCGACAACGATCATGTGCGCTACGGGAATCACTGCCTCATTACGGTAGCGCAACAGCAGCACCGCCATCAGCGCATACCAGGCGATGCCGTCGCCCAGTACGCTGACGCAGCGGAACAGCACGCGCCAGGTGAGGTAATAACAGACGCGATTCATGCGGATGCAGATCTGCAGGTCCCAATGCGCGATGCGTTCAAGCGATCGCATTGGCCGGGAACAGCGGTTCGGTTTGATCGGTGCTGAGTACGAGCAGGGCCTGCTCGTAATTGACAGTGGCGCTTTTACAGTCCATTTTCTCGGCCGAGGCCCTGGCAGCGGCGCCCATGGCACGAATGCGCGAGGTATCCGGCGCGAGCGCGGTCGCGAGTTTGACGAAATCATCGGTAGCGTCAAATGGCGCGAGCAGCCCGTTGATGTTGTGGCGGATGTGCTGTTTTGCGGCGGCGCAGTCGTAGGCGATGACGGCGAGACCGCTGGCCATGGCTTCGACCGTGACGTTGCCGTAGGTTTCGGTGATGCTGGGGAACAGGAATATGTCGGCTGAAGCGTATTGGGTGGCGAGGTGTTCACGCACGCGTATTCCCGAAAATATGGCCTGCGGAAATTCTTGCGCCAGGCGTGCCCGTTCCGGGCCGTCGCCGACCAGCACCAGTTTTGCCGAGGGTTGTACGACGCGCATCATCGAGTAAGCACGGAATACGTCCGGAAGATTTTTTTCCGCCGCGAGCCGGCCGACATACATCACCACGAGGTCGTTTGGGCCGGCCCCCCCAGGACCGGCGAAGCGCGATGCTGCGCCGTGCCGGATTGAAAAGACGTGTATCAACGCCCCGCGCCACCACTTGAAGATTGCGCAAGCCGAGGTCAGACAGTTCATCCTGCAGTGTGCTCGTCGGCACAAAGGTGCGCTGGGCCTTGTTGTGGAAAATGCGCAGGTAAGCGGTAATCGGATTCTTGAGCCAGCCGAAACCATACTGTTCACTGCGCCTGTGGTAGTTGGTGTGAAAGTTGGTGACGACTGGAAGCCGGAGTTTCTCGGCTGCGGCAAGTGCGGACCAGCCCAGCGGTCCTTCGGTAAACACGTGTACGATGTCGGGACGATGTGCCGCCCACAAGCGGATCAGCGCCTGTTTCGCGGGCAAACCGATTTTGAGGCTGTTGTGGCGGGGGATGGGCAGACCCGGCTTGAGGACTTCCTCGAACAGCGGTGTATGGACCGGTTGTTCGCTGGGGCTCTGTCGCGGGCGCACCAGCTGCACGGTGTGGCCGCGCCCCTGCAGGCCTTCGGCGATTCGGCTCACGGTCATGGCCGCACCGTTGATTTCGGGCGGATAGGTTTCGGTGACCATTGCAACCCGCAGCTTGCGTCTGGCAGCCGGGAAATTCAGCATTAATTGGTCTGTGCCCTTCATGCTGCACAGTCTGGGTGGCGATTGCGACCGGTCAGTTAAAAAATCATGAATTTTGTGCGACAGTGGTTTTGGGTAAAGCCAGCGTATGTAAGGGTCGCGTTGTAACAACGCTGTCATGGACAGGGCTTAGCATTGCCGGCTTCATACGGAAACCGACGAGATAGACCATGAGCCACAGCTACCGCGACGATCAGACACTGAATGATTCCGCCAACCCTTCTTTTGCCGATGTGCTGGATGCGCGGCTGTCGCGCCGTCGCCTGCTCAAGGGGGCTGCGGCTGTTGCGGCAATCGGTTCCTTGCCGCTGGCTGGTTGCTCGACCGGGTTGCGTCGCGAACAGGCGTTCGGTTTTGCTGGAATTTCAACATCTACGGCTGACGCGGTTCGCGTCCCTCAAGGGTATACCGCTAACGTGCTGTATGCCTGGGGCGATCCCGTTGGCCACCCATCCGGTTCACCGGCGTTCCGGCAGGACGCCGGCAATACCGCTGATGAGCAGGCGCTGCAGGCGGGCATGCATCATGACGGCATTCATTACTTCCCTCTGCCTTATGGTTCGACCAGTTCGAACAGCGGCCTGCTGGTGATGAACCATGAGTACACCGACGATGGCCTGCTGCACAGCGATGGTTTCGCCAACTGGAGCGCGGAGAAGGTGCGCAAGGCGCAAAACGCCAACGGTTGCTCGGTGATCGAGGTGCGTCAAAAAGGCGGCAAATGGGAAGTGGTGCGGCCGTCGCCGTTTGCGCGGCGCATCACGGCGTCAACGCCGATGCGTATTGCCGGCCCTGCGGCGGGCAGCGCGCTGATGAAAACCGCGGCCGATGCCACGGGCACCAACGTGCTGGGCACATTCAACAACTGCGCTCACGGTTACACACTTTGGGGCACGTACCTGACCTGCGAAGAGAACTGGGACACCTATTTCATCAACAGCGGCACGCTGACGACGGATCAGCGGCGCAACGGCGTCACTGCCAAGGGCCGCGGTTATCGCTGGAACGAATTCGACGAGCGATTCGATGCGGGCAAACATCCCAATGAGCCGAATCGCCATGGCTGGGTGGTGGAGTTCGATCCCTACAACCCGCAGTCGCAGCCGGTGAAACGTACGGCGCTGGGCCGCTTCAGCCATGAAGGCGCGTGGCCGGCGAAGGCGTCCGATGGCCGGCTGGTGATTTACATGGGTGATGACCGCGTCTTTGAATACATTTACAAGTTCGTGTCGCGGGACCGGGTTAATTCCGGTGATCGCAATGCCAACGGCAGCATTCTCGATAATGGCACGCTGTATGTGGCCCGATTCCGTGATGACGGCACCGGCGGCTGGCTGCCGCTGGTCCATGGCCAGGGGCCGTTGACTGTGGCGAATGGTTTTGCCGATCAGGCCGATGTGCTGGTGCGCACGCGCGCCGCTGCAGATGCGGTGGGTGCGACCAAAATGGATCGGCCGGAATGGATTGCCGTGCATCCGCAGACCAACGAGGTTTATTGCACGCTGACCAACAACAGCCAGCGCGGCGGCAAGGATCGTGCCGCTCCGGATCGCGCGAATCCGCGGCTCAACAATGTGTTTGGCCAGATCATCCGCTGGCGCGAGGCCGGCAACGATCCGGCAGCCCTGAATTTTGACTGGGATCTGTTCGCGATCGCGGGCGACCCGCAGCACCCCGATGCGGCGCGCCAAGGCAACATCAAGGGCGATGCCTACGGCAGCCCGGACGGCCTGTGGTTCGATGACAGCGGTCTGCTGTGGATACAGACCGATGTGTCGACCAGCACGCTCAACAAGGGGCCATACGAACGGCTCGGCAACAATATGATGCTCGCCGCCGATGTGCGTTCCGGCGTCACAAAGCGGTTTCTCACCGGGCCTTCGGGCTGCGAGGTCACCGGCGTGGTGATGACCCCGGACGCGCGGACGATGTTCGTGAATATCCAGCATCCCGGCGAAACGTCGTCGGAACGGAATGATCCGAAAAATCCCAAGGTTGTCAGTTCGTGGCCGGATGGCGCTGCCGGTGGACGGCCGCGCTCGGCGACGATTGTCATCCGCAAGGACGACGGCGGGCCGATCGGCGCCTGATCCGCATCAATCCGGACGGATAAGCGGCGCAAAGAGCCGTTTGTAATCTCTTTGCAATATTGCGCCGCTATCGTCCGGCTTTCACCTGAAACACGGTTATTGCCTTGAATTCCCATCTGAGTGCTGTTGCAGCGACTGCGCTGCTGTGTGTAATGAGCGCAGGTGTTCATGCGGTGGAAGATTTTCCGAACAAGCCGGTACGCATGGTCATCCCGCTGGCGCCCGGCGGCGGCAGCGATATCGTGGGGCGAATCGTCGCCCAGGGCTTGTCTGACCACTGGGGCAAGACGGTGGTGGTCGATAACCGGCCCGGCGCGGGCAGCATTGTCGGCACGGCCATAGTCGCGAAAACTCCGGGCGATGGTTATACGCTGCTGGTTTCCAGTTCTTCATTCGCGATTTCGCCGTCTTTGTACAAAAACAGCGGGTTTGACGCGCGCAAGGATTTCACCGGCATCACGATGCTCGCCAGCCAGCCCAGCCTGCTGGCGGTCAATGCGTCTGTGCCCGCTAAATCGCTGTCGGAGCTGCTGGCGCTGGCGAAAGCCAAGCCGGGTGCTTTGTCATATGGTTCGGCCGGCATCGGCAGCGCCACGCATCTCGGTACCGAGCTGTTCCTGCACACGGCGAAGTTGAAGATGCAGCGCATCCCCTACAAGAGCGCCGGCCTTGCGACCACGGCCGTGCTCAGCGGCGAAGTGCAATTGTTGATGACCAACGCGGCCAGTCTGCTTCCGCACATTGCTGCCGGGAAAGTCCGCGCGCTGGGGGTCAGTGCGCGCGAACGCACTGCGCAGGCGCCTGATGTGCCGACGCTGAGCGAGGCGGGGTTGCCAGGTTTTGAATACACCACCTGGTACGGGGCATGGGTGCCTTCGGCAACGCCGAAGCCGGTGGTAGCCAAATTACATGCGGCGTTGATCAGCGGGTTGAAACTGCCGGCGGTTGACGGCCGTCTGACCAAGCAGGGCCTGCAGACGTACCGGATGCCGCAGGCGGAATTTGCCAAATACGTCGATGTCGAGATGGCGCGCTGGAAAACCGTCATCGAATCCGCCGGCATCAAGGCTGAATAACACCACGCGCCGCGCCGCCGCCGACATGGACAAGAAAGTCGCGCCGGCGCAGTCAGTCAGTCCGCACAAGGGCAAGACCGGTTTTGAGCGGGTGCGGCGGGCTTTTTTTTATTCGATTGACGGTTTGGTCGCGGCTTACCGCGGCGAGGATGCGTTTCGCCAGGAGGTGCTGCTGGCGGTGGTGCTGATTCCGGTGGCGCTGCTGTCGCCGGTATCCGGCATGGCCAAGGCGCTGCTGGTCGGCAGCGTGTTGCTGGTGCTGGTTGTCGAGTTGTTGAATTCGGCGATCGAAGCGGTGACCGATCGCATATCGATTGAAGACCATGTGCTGGCCAAGCAGGCCAAGGATATGGGCAGTGCGGCGGTGCTGGTGTCGCTGGTGCTGCTGGCTGCGGTCTGGGCGCTGGTGTTTCTCGGCTGAGATTCTCGGCTGAGATTCGCGCAACAACAAGCCTTTGTAGCCCGTCTCCCGAAACAGTCCATAAGATGTGTTGGCCTGGCGAGGGTACGGGGCTAACATCGTTTCAACGGGATGCTCAGCGGCATCCGGAAAAAACGGGGGCTGTCATGGAAACGCTGCACAAGTGGCGCATGCAGGAGAAGGACAAATTCGGCAAGCCGCGCTGGCGCTTGGTGCGCATGCTGATGACCGAAGAAACTGCGCGGTTCTGGGCCAGTAACAACAATCTGGTTATCGAACGGGTTGATTGGCCCGGTGCGGTCAAATTCAGTCTGGAGCTTGAGGATACGGTCCGTCCGGCGAGCGGCGCGACACACTGATTTCCTGCAGTTGGTTTTGCTGCGCGTTCAGCGCAGGGGACTGACTTCGTCAAGCCCGACGTTTTCGAGTTTGCCGAAAAGCTCGAAGATTTTTTTCAGGTCATTTGCACGCAGCGGCGGCTGCAGGATGGCGCGGATATTCGGTTCAACATGATCCGGATTGCCGGTGCCGAACAAGGTGACATGGGCGCCGGGTTCATGGCGCACGTAGCGGTAGGCGGCTTCAATGATGTTTTTGGCGCCGCCCTCGTTTTCAAGCAGGAAATCCAGCGGCTGTTTTTTATCGGCCAACCATTTCGGCAGCTTGCCTTCCCTGACCAGATCCTTGATGTCGTCCTGCAGGCGGCCCGGCACGCTGAATATGGCGCGTACTGCAAACATCACCAGCGTTCCGATATTTTTCACCCGGGTTTCGGCAAACACGCGATGTCGCGCGTTCTGGTTGAGCATGTGGAATGCCACCATCATCACGTCCCAGCAGTCATCTTCGAGGGCCTGTGCGAGCATGTCGTGCTGCGGATCGCGGCCGGCGAATTCGGTGATGCCGAGAAAGCGGAATTTGCCTTTTTCCTTTTCGCGCAGCAGTGCGGGGGCGATTTCGGCAATTACGCGCCCGTATTCGTGTGGTTGCACGGTGTGCAGGCAGAACACGTCTACATGGTCGGTGCCCAGCGCGCGCAGTGAACGGTCAAGGCCGGCCAGGATTTCAGGAACGGTGAAGACCTTGCCGTCGAGCAGCGATGTCTTGTGTTTGGTGGAGATCACCAGCGTATCGCGGGCACGGTCGCGGATGGCGGCGCCAACAACCGGCTCGGTACCGTAATACTGGGCGGTGTCGATGAAGTTGACGCCTTGATCGAGCGCGCTTTGAACGATGCCGACCGCGTGTTCTTTGCTGTGGCCCGCCGCGAGTCCCAGTTTGCTGCTGCCGCCGCAACCGAGGCCGGCAACGCTGACTTTGAGGCCGGTACGGCCCAGAGTGGTGTATTCCATGACTTGCGAACCGCTTGGCAAATAATCAATTAAAACAAGTATTTACTACAAACGACGGCATTCGTCTAATTAAAGTGACGGAAACAGGCGAATTCCAAGCGCGGGCGAGTGCGGTGCGTGCAGCAGTTTCGGCACCACGCGGCCCATCCATGTCGAGGGGTCCTGGGCCTGCGCTTCGAGCGGTGCGTAGTGGTGTTCGCGCGCTTCCAGCATGATGCGCAGCATGAATGACCTCCTTGATAGTGCAGTCGGGCCCTCCCCCACTGCGACGAAGGCCATTATGCCTGTGGAATGATCAGGAATTCATTACAAAAAATTCAGTCCTTCTGATGGAATGGCAGCCACCGGCAAACTGTTCCAGGCCGCCTCCCGTCCGCTGTGTTGCGTCGGCCTCAAAAAGCAAGGCGGCCGTTCGGCGACTGGCTGCCGTCGAACGGCCGGGGATACGGCTGCAGCGTTTTACGTCCGGTGTATGACGGGGGCCAGATTGTTCTGGTCGATCATGACATCAATGATCGCCGGCTTGCCGCTGGCAAAGGCGCGCTGGATGGCGCCTTCAAGATCCTGCGGGCGGGTGACGTGTTCGCCGTGGGCGCCGAAAACCTTCGCCAGAGCCCCGAAATCCGGGTTCTTGTAATCCACCGCAAAGTAGCGCCCGCCGAAGTGCTCGTTCTGGAACGCCCGTTCGTTGCCCAATCCCTGGTCGTTGAAAATCACATAAACGACGGCGATGTTTTCACGCACCGCGGTTTCCAGTTCGCCGATGTTGCACATCGCGCCCATGTCGCCCGAAGCGCAAAGCACCGGGCGGTTCGGCTGGGCCAGCTTGGCGCCCAGGGCGATCGGAAATGAGCCGCCGACCGAGGCCCAGTCGTCGATGCACATGAAGGAATTCGGCATGTAGCTTTTGAAATAGGTGCGCACGTGTTTGCCGCCGTTACCGGCATCCACCACCAGGATGCCGTCTTTGGGCAGGGCCTTGCGGATGGTATGGGCAACGAACTGGGGCTGGATCGGTTCCATGCCGGGTTTGAGCACGGCGGTGATCTCGGCGTCGAATTCGGCGCGTGCCTTGGCGACATCGACCCACGGCGTGCGTGCCTTGCCTTTGGACGCGTGTTCGGCAAGACCCTTGATGAAGCTGGCTGCCGAGCCGGCGACGCCGAGTTCTACCGGGAACACAATGCCGATCTGCCCCGGCGCCGAGGTGTTGTGGATGATCTTCGCGGTCTCGCTGAAGATGCCGAATTTGTACATCGTCGAGAACACATCGAAGTGCGCGCCGATGGCGATGATGACATCGGCCTTGGGTGCATTTTTGTTGGCGCTGCTGAAGGCATTGCGGCCCAGCGGGCCCAGCGCCAGCGGATGAGTTGCGGGAAAAGCGTCGGGTGAATACTGCAGCACGGTGACCGGAATACCCGCAGCGGTGGCGAGTTGCTCCATTGCAGTGACCGCGTTTTCCTTCATCACGCCGCGGCCGATGACGAACAGCGGACGTTCTGCTTTGCTGATCAGCGTCCATGCAGCATCGATCTGTCCCGGATCGCATACGGCCGGCACGGTATTGCGGTAGGCGGCGGGTGCCGTGGTTTCCGGCGTGACCTGCTGCAGCAATACTTCGCTGGCGGCTTCAATATGCGTCGGGCCCTGGGGTTCAGTCAGCGCGACACGGAAGGCCTTGCGCACCGCTTCCTGGATTTTTTCGGGGTAAGGAATGCTGTAGGCCCATTTGGTGATGGGCTTCATGAACGGAATCTGGTCCATGTCCTGGGTCGCATCACGTTCGCGCATCACGCTTTCCTGTACGCCGGTGATGCTGATCACCGGGACGTTGCCTTTGAATGCGGCGGCGGTGGCGGTAACGATATTGGTGATGCCCGGACCTTCGGTGACGGTCACCACCGAGGGTTTGTTGGCGGCGCGGGAAAAGCCGTAGGCCATGAATGCGGCGCCCTGCTCATGACGCGTCAGGATGAAGCGGATCTGCGGGGTGACGCGCAGTTCGTCGAGAATGGCGAGGTTCTGGGTGCCGGGAATGCCGAAGACATGGTCGATGCCTTCGCGCAGCAGGCCGTCGACCAGCGCGCGTGCGCCGGAAATTGTCGGCCCGGATTTTTTCTCTGTGGTGCTGAAGCCCATGATGAGATCCTTGATGGCGGGGTTCCTGTGGAGAGCGGATGTTAATTCAAAAGATACGCCAGAAGTTGTGTTGTCCGCGGCAGTGTGGTCCACCAAATGAAATCATGAGCCGGATCAATGGCGTCATTGGCGGGATTTGTTTGCGTTTCAAGGGGCGCGGTGCTTCAATGGACCGCAAAGCCGGGCGACACCGGCAACTTTGTTTGAGGAGAACGATGAATACCCGAATTTTTAATGGCTGGATCGGCGCATTGATCCTTGCCGCGACGTTGCCAGCCTTGGCGCAGAATTTTCCGTCTCGTCCGGTGCGCATGGTGGTGCCCTATCCGGCGGGCGGTGCCAACGACATCGTGTCAAGGTTGGTGTCGCCGACGCTGACCCAACAACTCGGTCAGCAGGTCATTGTCGACAACCGCGGTGGCGGCAATACGTTGATTGGTTCGGAGATCGTCGCCAAGTCAGCGCCCAATGGCTACACCTTGCTGGTAGTGGCTGCAGGGCATGCGGTCAATCCCGCTTTGTATTCCAAGTTGCCGTACGACACCGCGCGCGATTTTGTGCCGGTCGCGCAGTTCGGTGATGGCGCGTATGTGTTTGTTGCCCATCCCGGCGCCGGCGTATCGACCAGTGCCGAATTGATCGCGCTGGCCAAATCGAAACCCGGGCAGGTGTCCTATGCTTCATCGAGTACCGGCAACCTGACGCATCTGGCGGCGGAGCTGTTCAATTCACTGGCCGGCATCAAGATGCTGCATGTGCCGTACAAGGGCGGCAATCCGGCGATGGCTGATCTGCTGGGCGGTCGCGTACAGGTGTTTTTCTCGACGGTCGCCGTGGCGCGGCCGCATCTGCAGTCCGGGAAAATCAGGGGGCTTGGAGTGACTACGGGCAAACGCACTCCGGCATTGCCCAATGTGCCGACGATTGCCGAATCAGGTCTGCCCAGTTATTCGGTCAGCGGCTGGTACGGCATTGTTGCGCCCAAGGGGGTGCCGAAAGCGGTGATCGACAGGCTGCATGCCGCGGTGCTGGTTGCAGTCCGCCAGCCGGATATCCGTGAGAAATTGCTCGGCGTGGGTGTCGAGGCGACGGAAGTTTCGCCGGCAGAGTTCGGCAAGCTGATCGACAGCGATATCGAAAAATGGGCCCGCGTGGCGAAGCCGCTTAATATCAGCATGGAGTAACGGCGAACCGTTGCTTGACCCGTCCTAATATGGGTTGACAGTTAATCAGGACATATTTTTGATTGTAAATGATCTATGGAAACGCCCGATGCACCGCATCGGGCGTTTTGTATTTCAATGCCATGT
>Ga0315906_10004720_pt1 | contig 17354 bp, 20 predicted proteins | sample LakEriMetagenome_4_FD_203526 | JGI IMG/M metagenome (GOLD analysis project Ga0315906, IMG submission 203526) | Freshwater fungal communities from buoy surface, Lake Erie, Ohio, United States - Buoy 2 MA122 | ecosystem: Environmental > Aquatic > Freshwater > Lake > Lake biofilm | place: USA... | reverse complement strand
GTTGTAGTATTTTATTCTGTATTGTTGATGAGAAGCAATGCGGAAGAAAGACCTTCAATGGGAGCATTACTGGCCATCTTCACGGTAGTGATATTGTTCTGGGCCATCTTCAAGCAAAACGGATCGGCATTGAACACCTGGGCCAGTCGCTATACTGACAGGGAACTTAATGGTGCGTCAGGAGATATTCTCTTTGCGCTCAAACAGACAGATAAGCCTGCTTATACCACCTATAAGTTGGACAGCGTGGTAAAAATGGATGATCAGTTCAGAAAGATAAAATCGGATGGAAAGGAAATGAAGGAATGGGGTTACCCTACCTATTTTAAAAATGTAGCTCCGGATAAGTTGCCGGCGGAAGGTACTGTTGTAAAAGCATGGCTTCCCAGTCTTAGCCAATCCATAAATCCTTTCTGGGTGATCATACTGACACCCCTGGTGGTAGCTTTTTTCACCTTTTTGCGAATAAAAGGAAAAGAGCCCTCTACACCCAGCAAAATAGCATTCGGACTATTGATATCGGCATTATCTGTTCTGGTGATGGTGGCAGCCGTAAAAGCGGGAAACAACGGAACTGAAAAAGTCAGTGTATGGTGGCTGATCGGCAGCTATGGTGTAGTAACGATTGGTGAATTATTCCTGAGCCCCATGGGACTATCTCTGGTTTCTAAGCTAAGTCCTGTTCGCATCACATCGCTGATGATGGGCGGATGGTTTCTTTCCACTTCAATAGGTAACAAGCTAAGCGGAATTCTTGCCAGCCAATGGGACAACTATGATAATAAGGCCGATTATTTCCGACTTAACTTCATGCTGCTTGCTGCTGCGGCTATCTTTTTATTCTTAATGCTAAAATGGCTGAACAGGGTGATGAGATCCAGAGGGATCAATTGATCTATAGCCACATTGCAACCCCTGTCATTTTTTTGAATATGCTTGCACATAAGCAAGTATACTTGCTTTTTCCGACTCGGAAAGCCTGGCTTCCACCGCCATTCTGTCCATGATCGGCAACCAAGCAGCGGAGGTAAATTCATCGGTTCGCTTAAGCCCGTGACAATTTCCGCATTTTGTTGCATAAAGTCTGCTGCCCAATTTCAGGGATTCCGGAATAATGGCAACAGACTTCGTCGTTTGATTTTTTTTTGAAACCGATTTATCAGGAATCGATTTTTTCGAACAACCTGCGAGGACAATCAAGACCAAAGTAAGCAATAGGAATTTTCTTTGCATGCTTTAAGTTTATAGACTGATTGATGAAGAACCAAAAATGCCATGAAGCGCTTTGGGAAGCCTGATTTCGGACTCCGATTGATTGTTCTCGAGCAAAGCAGCAACAATTCGAGGTAATGCAAGCGAAGATCCATTCAGGGAATGAAGCAGACTCATTTTACCCTCTCCGTCTTTATATCGGATTTTCATTCTGTTGGTTTGGAAACTTTCAAAGTTACTGACAGAGCTGACTTCCAGCCATTTTTGCTGGGCAGCACTGTACACCTCGAAATCATACGTAAGCGCAGAAGTGAATCCCATATCTCCGCCGCATAGACGAAGAATACGATAAGGTAGCTCCAGCAGGTGTAACAATCGCTCTACATGGCTTACCATTTCTTCAAGCACCGCATAGCTGTTCTCCGGACGAACCAGCTGTATGATCTCAACCTTATCAAATTGATGTACCCGGTTTAGCCCTCGTACATCACTACCAAAGCTTCCCGCTTCCCTTCTGAAACAAGGGGTATAGGCAGTCATTTTCACAGGCAGTTCGCTCTCTTTTAGAATTTCATTCCTGTAAACATTTGTAACGGGAACTTCCGCAGTCGGTATCAAATAAAAACCATCCGCAGTAATGTGATACATCTGACCTTCCTTGTCAGGCAATTGACCGGTTCCATAGGCTGTAGCCTCATTGACCATATGAGGAGGTATGTACTCCATGTATCCGGATGCGATATTATAATCCAAGAAGTAATTGATCAACGCCCTTTGAAGTTTGGCACCCTGACCTTTGTATAATGGAAATCCACTGCCGGTTATCTTAGCCCCTGTCTCAAAATCAATAAGATTGAATTTCTTGATCAGTTCCCAATGCGGAAGGGCGCCTTCGGGCAGAACGGGTTTCGAACCTCCCTCACGAACGGTCTGATTGTCTTCTGCTGATTTTCCGGGGGGAACAGAGGAGTGCGGCAAATTGGGCAGCAGTACCAGCTGTTTATCCAGTTGCTCCTCCAGCCTGGCCAATTCCTCTTTTTCAATATTCAATTTTTCCTTGATAGCCGCTACTTCCTGCTTCTTAGTCTCTGCACTTTCCTTCTCCCCTTTTGACATCAATTGCCCAATCTCTTTGGATAAAATATTAAGGGAGGCCTGTTGTGTTTCGCTGGACACCCGTAATTTCCTGATATCCTCATCTGACTGAAGAATACGGTCAACGGCCTGAATGTCAGGATAATTTCGTTTGGCTAACCTTTCCTTCACCTGTTCGGGAAACTGTCGCACAAAAGATAATTGCAGCATGGATACTTGTTTATGAAATCATTAAGATAGGCAAAGATAATCTTATGGCTGTTATCGGTTATTTTTGAAGCATGATAGATGCCGGGGATGACTTGCAGGTACGATGGCTAAAACTCAGAATAAAGCTGAAAGAAAAGTTCGGCATAAAGCCTGACATGAACGGAGTATTGTTGCTGATCGGAGTTCAGGAGCTTGGCGCAGGAACTATGGAATTCAGCAAAGAACAAAAGCAGGATCTCATGCATATAGCTATTTGCAGCGTACTTGGTCCAAGCGGTTATTACTCCTTCGACGGCAGGGATGAAGATGGATGGCCACACTTTACCCAATTGAAACCACTACCCGAGGAGAATCTTTTTGAGGAAGAAAATTTTCTCAAGGACCATATCCTTGCCTACTTTCAGGAAATGGGTTTTTGAAAAAGCGCATTTGAAACTTAATTTATAATTTTATCCCTTCAAATCAATCGAATCATGAACGGACAATTGATCACACGAACCCTTTTCGTATGCCTTACGGCCTTACTTTGCAACTTCAGTGCCTCAAGTCAGAACAAAAACATCAACAACAATAAAAAGACCATGAAACCAGAATCTGTTGCGAAAGATGCAGCTACCAAAGTCAGGATCAAAACCGATATGGGGGAAATAACAATAAAATTATATGATGAAACCCCTTTGCACAGGGATAACTTCATAGCGTTGGTGAAGAAAGGATTTTACGATAGCCTGCTGTTTCACAGGGTCATATCCAATTTCATGATACAAGGTGGCGACCCCTTGAGCAAGAATGCTGAAGCTGGCGCGATGCTAGGAATGGGTGGCGGAGATTTGGAGAGAATACCCGCTGAGTTCAGGCCTAATTTATTCCATAAGAAAGGAGCCTTAGCAGCTGCCAGGGATAACAATCCCCAAAAGGCAAGTAGTGCCTGTCAGTTTTATATCGTTCAGGGTAAAAAATACAGCGCTGACGAATTGAATATGATGGAAAATCAAATGGGTTCTAAATTCAGTGCAGATGCCAGAAATGCCTATTCCACAGTGGGAGGAACACCCTTCCTTGACCAGAATTATACTGTATTTGGTGAGGTTGTTGCCGGACTTGAAGTGATTGACAAGATAGCGGCCTGCTCTAAAAATGCTCAAGACAGACCGCTTTCAGACATTAGAATGAATATGGAAATCATTCCGTGATTTTTCAGGTAATTTCAATTACTTTGTCGCACAAAATCAATTTCATCCATGAACTTTCCTGACAATCTCCGCTACACTAAAGATCACGAATGGGTATCGCTGGAGGGCAACACCGCTACGGTAGGTATCACTGAATTCGCCCAAAGAGAACTTGGAGACATCGTTTATGTTGACATCAGCTCCAAAGGCAAAATGCTCGCTTCTGAAGAGGTTTTCGGTTCTGTAGAGGCCGTCAAAACCGTCAGTGACCTGTTTATGCCAATTGCCGGCACCATCACAGAGGTCAATCCTGCCCTTGAGGGTTCTCCCGATCTGGTGAATTCTGATCCCTACGGTCAGGGCTGGATGGTAAAAATGACCATTGAGAACCCTGAAGACATGGGTAAATTGATGGATGCAGCAGCATATGCTTCCATGGTTGGATGATTCATGCTGAAGCCGCGTAATCCCATAAAGCCAACTTTTCCCTACTTTATACCTGCGATTGTCTGGTTTCTGCTGGTACTCTATTTACTTACGATGCCCGCTACCAATATCCCGCAGTTAGATGATTGGTTCAGCAAATACAAGCTAGATAAACTGGCACATACATTTCTATTTGCGATACTGACCATCGCCTTCATTTGGCCGGTGGGATGGTCCTATTTCTCAAACAGCAGAAAATACCATATTTTTGTAAAGATTGGAATTGCAACCAGTATTTGGGGTCTTGCTACCGAGTTCATCCAAAAATATCTGGTCATCGGCAGAAGTTTCGAGATGGCAGACTGGGCCTTCGATACCACAGGTGTCATACTTGCAGTTGTTTTCTCCAAATATTTTTTCCTGAAGGATATCTTTAATAAATAGAACAGCTCACAATTCATATGGAATATAATACCGAGCGCACGCATCTCATCATGAAGGAATACGGCCGTCATATCCAAAAAATGGTCGATTTCCTGCTTACCATCAAGGATGCGGAAGAGCGGCAGAAAAATGCAGAATCCCTGATCGAGTTGATGGGTTTTCTTAACCCTCAGCTACGTAATGTGGAGGACTTCAGACATAAACTTTGGGATCATCTTTTCCTGATAAGTGATTTTCAGTTGGAGGTGAAAAGCCCCTATCCCATACCCACAAGGGAAAGTCTTAGGGCAAAGCCTAAGTCTTTACCCTACCCCAAGCAATATCCCCGATTCAATCATCTGGGAAAAAATGTAGAAATGGTGATTGATAAGGCGCTTCGGGAGGAGAATCCGGAAAAAAGGCAAGGATTCGCCAATGCTATTGCATATTACATGAAGCTTACTTACAGCAACTGGCACAAGGAGCTCATGCATGACGATTCTATTCAAAATGAACTGAGTAACATCACCGAGGGCAGGCTGGAATTCACCAACCGACCCTTTGTGAAACACCGCGTTGATACCCGGTCTGATCAGGATTATGGCGGAGGGCGCTCCTTCCGAAAAGGTTATGGCAGAGACAATCGGGGTCAAGGGGGAAGAGACAATCGGGGCCGTTCAAATGGAAGAGGTAACCGAAACTTTAAAAAAAGATATTGAAATCATCAATGTAAACACTCCCCGGTTTGCCGGGGTTTTTTATTTTTATGCACTTTAAATTATAGGTATGAGTGTTTTTGAAGTCATAGGCGGTAAAAAACTTTCTGGGGAAATAGAGCCCCAGGGTGCGAAAAACGAAGCCTTACAGGTGATTTCGGCCGTTTTGTTGACCGACCAGGAAGTGGTTATCAGCAATATTCCCGATATCACCGATGTTAATTTACTAATACGACTCTTGCAGGAAATTAATGTCGCGGTAACCCAATTGGACAGCCACACTTACTCCTTCAAAGCAAATGAGGTACGGATCGAAGATCTTCAGAAGGATACCTTTCACAAACAATGCGGAAAACTCAGAGGCTCCATCATGCTTGCCGGACCTCTGCTGGCAAGATTTGGCAGGGCCTATATTCCAAAGCCTGGCGGAGATAAGATCGGAAGAAGACCACTCGACACCCATATCAATGGATTGCAAAAACTGGGAGCAGCATATCACTATGATGAAAAAGATGGACTGATCCGTCTGGAATCAAAAAAGCTGAAAGGCTGCTATATGCTGCTAGACGAACCCAGTGTTACAGGCACCGCTAACATAATTATGGCCGCAGTGATAGCGGAAGGGATCACCACCATATATAATGCTGCATGCGAGCCCTATCTCCAACAACTTTGTAAAATGCTGGTTAGAATGGGGGCGCATATTGAAGGTATTGGCAGCAATCTTATCAGGATCGAAGGAGTGAAAAGCCTCCAGGGAACTCAACATCGACTCCTCCCCGACATGATCGAAATCGGAAGCTTTATTGGACTGGCAGCACTTACACAAAGTGATATCACTATCAAGAACGCCGGAATTCCAGAACTGGGCGTTATACCGGAAAAATTCGGACTACTGGGAATTAAAATGCAATTCAGGAATGATGATATCCATATCCCTGCGCAGACAAATTATGAAATAAGGACCTTGCTGGATGGTGGGGTAATGACTATTTATGACCACCCCTGGCCAGGCTTTACTCCTGATCTGCTGAGTATTATACTGGTCACAGCCATACAGGCTAAAGGAAGCGTTCTCATTCATCAAAAAATGTTTGAAAGCCGTTTGTTCTTTGTAGATAAGCTCATTGAGATGGGAGCTCAAATAATACTGTGTGATCCACACAGGGCAGTGGTAATAGGTCTGGCAAGGAAAAGGGCCCTGAGAGGAATAAACATGTCTTCTCCGGATATCCGCGCAGGAGTATCCCTTCTGATTGCAGCCCTCAGCGCAGAGGGAAAGAGCCGGATTCAGAATATTGAACAGATTGACAGAGGCTACCAATCCATCGATGCCAGATTAAGAAGTTTAGGAGCAGATATCATCAGAAAAGACTCATAATACCATGATGCAGGAAGCAAATTCGAATCAGCCATACCACAAGATTCTCATCATCACCGCGCCATCCGGTGCCGGAAAAACTTCTATTACTAGGCATTTGTTGAAAACCTTTCCGGTACTTTCATTTTCTGTTTCTGCAGCTACACGCCAACCCCGTGGAAATGAGAAAGACGGAGTAGACTACTATTTCATGCCGTTGGAGGAGTTTAGAAACAAAATCGAACAAAAAGAATTTGCGGAATGGGAAATGGTCTATGAGGGTAAATATTACGGCACACTTAAGTCAGAATTGAAAAGGATCTGGTCTGAAGGTAAGGTGCCTGTACTGGACATTGATGTAAAAGGTGCTATTCACGTGCAAAAACAATATCCAAGGAATACACTCAGTATTTTCATCGAACCCCCATCAGTGGAGGAGCTTAAGAAAAGATTGCTGAGCCGTGGAACCGAATCAGAGGAGTCACTGGCTTCAAGAATCAGCAAGGCATCTTATGAACTGAGTTTCAAGGATCAATTTGACAGGGTAATATTAAATGAGGACCTGCAACACGCCTTGACTGAAGCGCAAACAATCGTTGGGCAATTCCTGCATTCCTGAGGATTAATCCATCCTTTTTTATACTTTTAAGCCATGGATTGGATATCACTCTCCGCATTTCTCCTCTCGATCATCATCATCGGATTTTTTTTCGGCATAGAAGTAGCCTTTGCAACTTCTGATAAACTCTCTATTGAACTTAGAAAAAAACAAGGTAAGGTCAGCGGCAAAACCTGGTCAAGATTTACCGAAAATCACTCAAGGTTCATGGGTATCGTGCTGGTAGGATCGAATGTTTTCATCATAGTTTATGGCCTGCTGGCAGGGAAAATGCTTTTACCCATATGGGTATGGATAGAAGGGAATCTGCCGCAAACAGCTGCAGACTATGTGAAATTCATCAGGCTTCTCGTTGAAACGACGCTTTCAACCGCTATCATCCTTACCATGGAGTTTGCCTCACGCGCATTGTTTCACTCACGCCACGACCACATCATCCGTTCAGGATTCATTGCTTATGTTTTTGTATTTTTTCAGGCGTTGATAACTTCCATATCGGGGGTCTTTATTTCAGCAAGCACCTGGATCCTTCATTATATTTTCAATGTGAAGCTTCAGCCTAAAAAAGAAGCTTTTTCTCTCATACATCCTGAACAAATTGTTCAGCAAAAAAAATATGTAGCAGAGGAGGAAACAGATGCTTCCAACAAGGAGCTGTTCGAGAACGCACTCTCCATTGGAGATGTCCGAATCAGAGACTGTCTGGTTCCCAGAAAGGAAGTGGAGGCAATACCGATTAACCTGGATATGCAGGCTGTGAAACAGCGATTCATTGATACAAAACTGACCAAGCTTGTCGTATTTGAGAATAGCATTGATAGCATTGTGGGATATGTGCATCAACTGGACATGTTGAAAAAACCGGCGCATGTGCGAGAAATACTGTTACCTATTCCTGCCGTACCCGAAAGCATGACCGCCACTGACCTGATGAATAAATTCAGCAGGGAAAGAAAAAGCGTCGCCTGGGTGGTAGATGAATTTGGAGGGACGGCAGGCATCGTTACTATGGAGGACTTGCTGGAAGAACTTTTCGGTGAGATCAAGGACGAGTATGACAGCGCCGAGGAATTTGTGGAAAAGCAATTATCCGAGAACGAGTATATATTCAGTGGAAGACTGGAGCTTGATCATATCAGAAATAAATTCAACCTGGAGTTTCCGGAAGTAAATGACGCTGAGACATTATCCGGATATATCATTGGCATCCACGAAGCCATCCCCTCTCAAAAAGAACGGATCATTTACGATAAATTCGAATTTGATATCCTGAATGTCAGTGCTACCCGCATAGAAACGGTCAAGGTAAAATTACTCCGATAGATGAAGGTGGCCATTCACATCAACGCTTCTCTCCATCTTTATAAAGACTCCTTCAATAAACGCTTCGCCATACTGTTAGCTGAGAAGTACCCGGAACATGAGTTTTTTTTTATCATAGATGAGAAAAAATCCAGTCCCAAAGCTCTCCCTTTAAACGTAAGACTGATTCAAATGGGACCTGTCATTAAAAGCCGTCTGATGGCAAAATACTGGTATGACATAAGATTACCCAAATTGCTGAAGAAGGAGAATATTGATGCCATTATTACAGCAGGAGACATTTTCTCGCAAAACACTGCCATCAGTCAGATTTGCCTTTTACATGCTGCCGAAAATTTAAAGCCCGGATTTCAAAAATTCTGCCGGCGCAGACAACAGCAATCATCTGACGTAAATTTGTGTCCTGTTATGATAAGCGATCGGGCCACTCACGCCTTTCCTGATATCGCCATGACATACTTACGACAAGGTTCAGTTTTTACGCAATCAAGAAAGGAAGAAAAAACTCATATAATCAATAAAATTTCCGCGGAGGAAAACGGTTATTTTATTTTTCTGTCAAATGGTGCGCAGGACCCCCATCTGATTACGGTGATGAAGGCATTTTCTATTTTCAAAAAATGGCAGCGCTCTTCCTTGAAGCTAGTTATGATAACCGATACCGGTCGGATACCTGAAATTGAAAATCTCCGGAATTATAAATACAGGGAAGACGTAATACTACCAGAAATCAGTTTTGAATCTGAGATTGGGCAATGGATCAAATCTGCCTTTGCAGCAATTAGTTTTGGCGGTAAAGCGGAACAGGACCCCGTATTAGGCCTCTTGAAAAGCGAAGTTCCTGTAATAACACGTTACGCACCCATTACCTCGTTGTTCTGGGGAGACGCTGTACTCTACTCCCATGTGGAAGAAAAAGAACTTTCTGAACGAATGATGACCTTATACAAGGATGATAGTCTAAGGAATGAACTCAAAAAAAGGGCCTTGAACATTTCGCAACGGCATGATTGGGAATCGTTTTGCGAAGATCTGGCAAAACTGTTCTCCGGCATAATTGTTTAACTTCGTGCCTTGAAAATATCACAGTAGAATGAACAAATCCAACATTGCCATTGATATCTATCTAGATAATCAAAAGATACCTGAAAGCATAGAATGGGCGGCCTCCGACAGCCAGGTGTCGGAAAAACAAAAGGCCAAGGCCATGTGCCTGGCATTTTGGGATCCGGCAGAAAAATCAGCACTGAGGATTGACTTGTGGACGAAAGAAATGATGGTAGATGAAATGGGAGATTTTTATTACCAGATGCTGATGACGATGGCGGATACCCTGACAAGGGCCACGAAGCAGAATGAGCTGGCGGAGGAAATGAAAACTTTTGCCCGTGACTTTTTCAACAAATTCCGGGAAAATCAAATGAAACAACAATCCTAATTCGATAAATCAGGAAATATGAATCTTGAACAAAAAGTCATGGCGGAAATGAAGGATGCCATGAAATCCAAAAACGAATCACTGCTACGCGGCCTCAGGGCAATCAAAGCTGAAATAATCAAAGCAAAAACGGAACCTGGAGCAGGCGGGGAGATCGATGAAGCCACGGAGTTGAAGTTCCTTCAAAAAATGATGAAACAACGGAAGGATTCTCTTGAGATTTTTGAGAAACAAGGGAGAAATGATCTTGCCGAAAAGGAAAGAGAAGAAATGCAAGTGATTGAAAGATTCCTTCCCAAGCAGCTCTCCGAAGAGGAAATCAGGCATATTGTATCAGGAATCATCAAAAATACAGGAGCTGCTTCCCAGGCAGATATGGGCAAGGTGATGGGCGCTGCCACGAAGGAACTTGCAGGAAAAGCCGATGGCAAAACCATCAGCGCCATCGTCAAGGAGCTACTAGGTTGACAATTGATAAATTAACAGCTATCCCTTTCTTTTTGAGGATATTAGCTTAATTTTAGAGTTAAGCGGTTATCATAGCTTAGTGAGGCCATGCAATACGAAATAAGGCAAGACGGGAAATTCAAGTTCGTGGAAGAAGGACAGGGCGAAGTCCTCATGCTACTGCATGGGCTTTTCGGTGCGCTTAGCAACTTCAGCGGCCTGATCGAACATTTCAAAAAGACGAATAAGGTGGTAGTGCCTCTTTTGCCGCTATTGGATCTCGATCTGCTGCACACCTCGGTAGGTGGACTACAGAAATACGTCAATAAATTTATTGAGCATAGAAAGTACGATGGTATACATCTTCTTGGAAATTCCCTTGGAGGCCATGTTGCACTCGTACAGGCAATGAAACATCCTCAAAGGATCAAATCTCTCATACTCACCGGAAGTTCAGGACTATTCGAAAACGGCATGGGTGATACCTATCCCAAAAGGGGCGATAAAGAATACATTAGAGCCAAAACAGCATTGACCTTTTATGACCCCGCCCTCGCCACTGACGAGCTGGTAGATGAGGTATTCGAAATCACCAATAATCGTCTAAAGGCCATTAAGATCATTTATCTCGCAAAAAGCGCCATCAGAAGCAACCTCGGAGAAGAACTGAATAAGATCAAAGTTCCCTGTTGCCTTATTTGGGGGAATAATGATACCATAACTCCTCCGTTTGTGGCTAAGGAATTTCAGAGACTCATTCCGCACAGCGAATTGTATTTTATTGATAAATGCGGCCATGCACCCATGATGGAAGTGCCCGGTGAATTCAATCAGATACTGGAAGGTTTCCTTGCCAGGCTGAAGGAAAAACCGGCAATCGCCTGAGCTTTGGGTAATTGGGTTTTTCAATCACATCCATAAGAAACATATGCTGACCTCAGCCCTCATCAATCAGAATATTCCAAGACTGCAGCCGGCGGATACGGTTGCAAAGGCACTACAGCTTATTAATGATTTCAAACTAACCCATCTTCCGGTGGTTTCCGAGGGTATATTCCTGGGACTCATTTCAGAAGAAGATCTCCTGGATGTGGAGGAGGGAAAAGGAACCATCGAGTTTCTTTCAGCTACACTAATACAGGCGGCGGTAAGAGATGATGTTCACTTTCTGCAGGCAATTCAAGTATGTATTCAGCATGAAGCAAATGTCATTGCTGTAATAGATAAGAATAAATTACTTAAAGGTGTGATTACAAGCAATCTGCTGCTGAATGCAATGGGAAGCTTCGCCGGCGCAAGCGAAAGGGGCGGAATGATATTATTAAAAATGGAGCCATCCCAGTTCTCAGCCTCAGAACTCTGCAGGATTGCCGAAAGTGAGGGTTGTGCTGTACTGCACCTGAATGCTATCAGCAATTTGCAGGAAGGATCGCTCGAAGTATCCCTCATCGTGAACAAGCAAGATATAGGAGCGCTCGTAAATAGTCTTGAGAGATATGAATACCAGGTATTGCATTATATAGGAAAAGAGGAAGTTGAAAATGAAATCAGAAACAACTTCAGACATTTGATGAATTATCTTGACATTTGAGATCCCTTATAACATACGAAATACTGATAAAATCTGATCACATCATCTACCGCAAGAAAATCCTATCGCTTCTTCCCTATTTTATTATCCTATGCGTTTCGTCACTGAAGCTGTCGGCACAGCAATGCGTTGATTTTCCCGGAGGCAATGATTCTGCCTTGTACTCCATAGACTCCTCCAGTAAACTCCGGATTGCAGAAATAGATGTGGAGGGAAACAACAAAACAAAGTCATATATCATCCTACGGGAAATGCTTATCAGGGAAGGTGATTCGGTGATAGCAGGAACTATTTATGAAAAATTGGAGAATTCTAAAAAACTGATCTATAATACGCAACTTTTTGTCACAGTCGATATCAAGCCTTATTTCGAGGATCCTCAACATGTAAGATTAAAGATCATCGTAAAAGAACGCTGGTATGTCTTTCCGGTTCCACAATTCCAGTTTGTGGATCGGAATCTGAATGAATGGCTCAATGAATATGGAGGAGACCTGGAAAGGGTCATATATGGTATGAAATTTGTCCATTATAATCTGAGCGGGAGAAAAGACCAATTGAGGCTTTTCCTTCTGAATGGATACTCACGGAACTTCTCGGCCAGTTATAATGCCCCATACAGCAACCCTTCGCTGACAGAGGGTTTTTCCGTAGCTGCAAGCTTCACGCAAAACAGGGAGATTTCCTATGGAGTCTCAAAAGAAAATAAACTTAAACAATTCAGCAATGGAACTTTTGTCAGAGATGTATTCAGTGTTGAAGGAAATTACCAGATAAGAAGAGGATTTTATAATAGGACAGTTATCATGCTAAGATATGTTTATCAGCATGTAACCGACAGCGTTATTTTGAAATACAATCCCAACTATTTCGGAACGGATAATTCCAGCACGAGCGATTTTCCCGAAATAGCGTATTCCTTTAGTCATATCGATGTAGACAATGTGGCTTACCCCCTGAACGGAAGGATTAAATCAATCAATCTGCTGAAGCGCGGACTCGAACTGTCAGGAGGAAATAACATGTTACAACTGGAAGGATCCTATGCAGGATTCGCAGAGCCTTTTCAAAACTGGTATTTCTCCGGTATGGTAAATGGTATGATAAAACTTCCACTCAGGCAATCCTATCTAAATCAAAGGGCCCTGGGATATGGGAATTATACGATGAGAGGCCTGGAATATTATGTCGTTGACGGCGTGATGGCATCCCTTGCTAAAGGAACCATTAGAAGGAAGTTGCTTTCCTTTAGCATCCCATTCCCTTTCAAAATCAAGTCTATACCCAATCTTCCGTTTACCTTTTTTGGAAAAACCTATGCCGATCTTGGGTATTGCTTCAATAAACAGGAGTTTGCCACAAATCTGAACAACAGGCTTTTGTACAGTGGTGGAATTGGAATGGATGTACTAATGTTGTATGATATCAATGCCAGGTTAGAATTTAGTTTCAACCAGTTAGGGGAAAAGGGGTTATTTTTGCATGTCAGAAGCGGCTTTTAGCTTCAATAAATACCTTAGATGAAAGTAGCCATTTACAGCAGAGGTATTGAAAATAATCAGATCCAGGATGTGACCCTCCTGCTCAAGGAATTATGGAAACACGGGGCGGAACCGGTATTCTTCCAAGATTTTTTCAACCAATTTTACTGCGCTATCGAACTGGATGGCAAATATGGAACGTTCAATTCCGACGCTGATCTGGATAATAGCATAGAATGTATCATCAGTCTCGGTGGTGACGGAACGATACTGGATACCATCACCTATGTGAAAGATTCTGGAATACCAGTGCTGGGTATAAATTATGGGAGGCTGGGATTCCTTGCCAATATTGGCAAAGAGGAGCTTCAGTCGGCTATTGATGCCATAGTGAACAGGAAATATGTTCTGGAAAACAGAACCCTGATACACCTCGATGCAAACATTCCCTTGTTTGAGGAAGCAACCTTTGCGTTGAACGAATTCACTATCCAAAAAAAGGACTCCTCGCCCATGATCAAGATCCATACCTACCTGAATGGAGAATTTCTGAATACTTACTGGGCAGACGGGCTGATTGTCGCTACTCCCACAGGATCTACAGGTTATTCTCTGAGTTGCAACGGACCTGTAGTATTCCCGGACAGCAACTCCTTCATCATAACCCCTATTTCTCCTCACAACCTGAATATCAGACCCATCGTCGTTCCTGATAATACCGTGATCTCTTTTGAAGTAGAAGGAAGGACAGACGGCTTTCTAACCACGCTGGATGCAAGAAGGCAAATTGTTCCCAAAGAAAGCCAGCTGGCAGTAAAGAAAGAGCATTTCGGAATTAATTTAATACGACTGCACGAAAATAACTTTCTGCAAACCTTGCGAAATAAATTATCCTGGGGGCTGGATAAGAGAAACTAATGAACAAGATCGGCAAAACCCGGCGGTTATATCTTATATACTTCCTTTTCTGGCTAATGCTGGCCTACATCATCGCTGCCCTGATATGGTGGTTCATTGAACTGTATCAGCAAAATGAGGTCATGATGGCATTAAAAAAAGAGGTGATTACAACAGCGGGTGATCTTATCCCGAAAAAACTCACGCAGATTGAAAATGATAGAAACCGGAAGGTATTCCAATATCTGGGAGAAGGAATTACTTTTCTGCTGCTGATCATCGCCGTCGCCGTTTTATTTTTCAGGGCGATAAGAAAACAACTGCTCATCAGTCAGCAACAGCAGAATTTCATGATGGCAGTTACGCATGAATTGAAAACTCCCATTGCTGTATCAGGCCTTAATCTGGAAACATTGCAGAGAAGGAAGCTTGACGAAATACAAGAGGAAAAGCTCATTCGAAATACGCTGGAAGAATTGGGAAGAATGAACAGCCTCTGCAATAATATGCTTTTATCCTCCCAATTTGACACAGGGAAATTCAAGCTGCATAGCGAAGAAATCAACCTTTACCATCTTGCTGAAAGCTGTTTAGGAAATTTCAAAAACAGACAGCATGTTGGCAAGTTAAGTCTCGAAGGAAATAATGTAACAATTAAGGGAGATCTCACACTGCTTGAGATCATGATCAACAATCTCATTGATAATGCTATCAAATATTCGCCCAAACAGGAAACCATAAATATTCGAATTGGTAAAAATGTACAACATAATATGGCTTCCATTATGTTTGAAGATAAGGGTGCCGGAATTCCTGAAAAAGAAAGGGAGAGGATTTTTGACAAATTTTACAGACTAGGCAATGAAGCCACTAAAGGCGCCAAAGGCACCGGCTTGGGCTTATATCTTGTGAAAAGAATCTGCACAGCACATGGGGGGAAAATTGAAGTGCGAGAGAACCAACCTCAGGGTACAGTTTTTGAAATACTACTACCCGCAACAATCTGATCACGCATGAAAAAAAATAAGATTTCCATTTTACTGGTGGAGGATGAGGAAAATCTCCAGGAAGCTCTAAAATTGAATCTTGAGCTGGAAGGTTATGAAATCACCATCTCCTCCAACGGAAAGGAAGCCCTATCAATGATCACCAGAGAGTATTTTGACCTTATGATACTGGATGTCATGCTTCCGGAATTGGACGGCATCAGCGTTTGCGAAAACGTCAGGATCAGCCACCCTGATTTACCCATACTGATACTAAGCGCGAAAAACAGCAGCGCCGACAGGGTATTAGGTCTGAAAAAAGGCGCCGACGATTATCTCACCAAACCCTTCAATCTGGAGGAGCTTTTACTCAGAGTGGCAAAGTTGCTCAAAATAAGCAGTAAGGCATCTGCTCCTGCTGTACCGGAAATTTTTCAATTTGGCCGCAACAGTATAGACTTTAAAGCACAGGAAGGAGTCAACTCCAAAGGAGAGCATATCTTGCTTACCAAGAAGGAGGTAATGCTGCTCAGATTGCTCATTGAGAATAGAAACCAAGTGGTGCCAAGGGAGAAAATCCTGCAGATCGTTTGGGGATACAATGTCTACCCGACGACGCGTACGATTGATAATTTCATTCTTAATTTCAGAAAGTATTTTGAAGAAGATAATCGCAATCCGATTTTCTTCCACTCAGTAAGAGGCGTAGGATATAAATTCACAGATGGAGCTGTGCCGGCAAAATGATCAAAGGTCTCCCAGCTGAGGCCTGACCACCAAATCCTCCACGACCACCGAACCCTTTAGTTCAACAATCGAAGCGATCAGTTCTGCTATTTCAGAAGGTTTCATGATCCTGTCATTACTGTTATCAAACCCTTGCCAGCTGTCCGTTTCTACGGCACCCAGATGCAGACAACTTACCCTTATTCCGTGAGGCAATAACTCAAGCCGGAGGTTTTTTGAAAATCCTGAAAGCGCAAACTTACTAACACCATAATCTCCGCCATTGGGATAGGCCTGCATGGCAGCTATGGAAGATACATTAATGATGTGTCCGCATTTTTTGCCCACCATGGCAGGGGCAACGATTTTAGTTATATGATAAGCACTGAAAAAATTCACATTCATCAGATATTCCATGTTTGCATCAGGCCCATACACCACATTACCCTGCAAATAAGTACCAGCATTGTTGATCAACAAATCCGGAGCTCCGAATGTTAAACACCATTCTGCAAAATGTATGGCTTCCTCCCGGTTTGACAAGTCTGCAGCCATATAATCAACTTTGGATTGAGGAAAGGAAGATTGTATTTCGTCAGCGGTTTTTTTAAGATAATGGGCCGTTTTAGCACCAAGTAGCAGATGATGCCCCATAGAGGCAAATTTCAGGGCAGTAGCTTTACCAATACCCCTGCTGGCTCCTGTGATGATGATTTTCATGAAGGAAGTTTTTTGAGAATTGAAATCCGGTTTCTAAATGGAAATCCGAACATACCAGTGTAAATTTAGGTCCGATAAACGCATGATTTACTGAGATGAAGATAAAAACTTATAAACACCTGTTTTTTGATCTGGACCATACACTCTGGGATTTTGACAAGAATGCTGCACTGGCCTTGTCTGAAGTATTTAATGAATTCGCACTGGGAAGCAGGCTAAATGGCAATTTTGATGAATTTTACCGAAAATATCTCGTACACAACGAAGTACTTTGGAAAAGATACCATAACGGTTTCATCACTGCTGAAGAGCTGAAATGGAAAAGGATGTGGAGAACACTAATGGAATTTCAGTTGGCAGATGAAATACTTTCCAAGGACCTTAGCACAAGATTCCTGGAAATTTTGCCACTAAAGAAGGAAGTGTTTCCCTATACTTTTGAAATCCTGACCTATCTGCAAGAAAAAGGATACGCGCTGCACATCATCACAAACGGATTTGAAAAAACACAA
>Ga0315906_10004718_pt1 | contig 17360 bp, 19 predicted proteins | sample LakEriMetagenome_4_FD_203526 | JGI IMG/M metagenome (GOLD analysis project Ga0315906, IMG submission 203526) | Freshwater fungal communities from buoy surface, Lake Erie, Ohio, United States - Buoy 2 MA122 | ecosystem: Environmental > Aquatic > Freshwater > Lake > Lake biofilm | place: USA... | reverse complement strand
TGTTCGAAACGGTGCAAAAGTAACTACCGCCGCCAATGGAAAAATCGCACTCGATATTCTGAAGAATAACACCTTTGATATTATTCTTATGGATATTCAGATGCCGGAAATGGATGGGAACGAAGCGACGACCTTCATCCGTAAAAGCTTGAAACTGGATGTGCCGATTGTAGCATGCTCTGCGCATGCTTTGGAAAGTGAAAAGGAACGTTGTCTGGCGAATGGCATGAACGAATACATCACCAAGCCATACAATGAATCTGAAATGGTGCGAACCTTGGCGAAGTACGGTAATTACACCGGCGTAAAACTTCCCGCAAGTCGTCATTCGCGGTTCAAACTAGCCGATGCAGATGAAGTGCTCACAACCCTAAAACATATCGAGCAAAAGGAAGGTGTTAAATTCACAAAAACACTTGTAGATATGTTTTCCCAGAATTCTGATGATTTAGTACATCAGCTTACCGCTCATTTACAGGCGAAGTCGTGGTCAGAGTTAGAGAAAAAAGCACATTACACCGCCGGGGTCTTAGCCAATTTCCCTTTTTTAAGTGGTATCGAAAAGTCGCGAAAAGTGGAGAAGCTGGCGAAAGAGAAAGATGAAGCTGGCACTCAAGAAGCCGTAGATGCACTGGTCGATTACTTGAAATATTGCAACGAACAAATTGCGAAATATCGATAATCACACACATGAATTGTACGCAGGACCAACGGAATTAAACTTAATTTTGCAGCGACTTTTATGAATACGCACGACAACGATATCCTGAAGGAGTGGCACCAAAACAAGGCCAACTGGAAATGGGGCGTTTTTTACGTTAACAAACAGGATCCCAGAGTATGGCTGCCTAAGCGTAATCCGGTTATGGGTTGGACCCTCAATTTTGCGCACCGCTCTTCGTACTGGTGGTTGTTCGGGCTTACGTTTTTCCCGTTGATACCAGTACTAGTACTGGCCATTTTTCAATGGTTGAACGGATAACCCAACGATTCACCATTTAATATCCCAAAATAAAAAAGCCGCCCGGAAGGACGGCTTTTTTAATCAGCTATAACTAGTGTTATCCTTTTAATTTATTCAGGAAGTTGATGTCTACCGTTCCCGTATTTCTGTAAATCATCGTTAGAATGGCAAGGCCAACGGCCACTTCCGCAGCGGCGACGGCCATGATGAAGAATACAAATACTTGTCCGGCCGGATCGGAATAATACGATGAGAATGCTGCGAGCAGCAGGTTGACCGCATTAAGCATGAGTTCAACACACATCAGAATGATAATCGCGTTTCGACGGGAAAGTACGCCGATGACGCCGATGCAGAACAGCAGGGTGCTTAGGAGTACATAATAGTTCAGCGGAACTTGTCGGATGATGCCGGGGATGTTTTCCATGATCGCTGTGCTTATTTGGTTTCTTTTTTAGCTAACATGACAGCTCCTACCATGGCGGAAAGGAACAGAATGGAAGAGATTTCGAACGGTAACATGAAATCCTTGTATAGAGTCTTACCAAGGGTTTTGATAAGTCCGATATTCGGATCGTACTGACTGATGGAATTGACCTCAGCCGTAGAACGAAGGGCGCCAACCAGCACAATCATCATCGTGCCGCCTGCGATGGTTGCTGCGCCTTTCAGCCAGGGACTTTTTTGCGGCTCCGCATCGGCATTCAGATTTAGCATCATGATGACATAAAGAAACAAGACCATGATAGCGCCGGCGTAAACAATCACGTGTACAGCGGCAAGAAACTGTGCATTTAGTAAAACGTAGTGACCGGCGATTGCAAAGAAGGTGATGATCAGGTATAATACACTGTGGATCGGATTCTTGGCAATCACGACCATCAATGCGCTAAGCACGGCCAGAAAAGAAAGGAAGTAGAAGATAGAAAGCGACATGTCGGATCAGTTAGACAATCGGTTATGTTGTACGTTGGATATTTTCTTGAAGTCGATAACGTCAGGAGTCTGGCGTTTGGTCACGTCTATACGACTGTTGAGTTCTTCGACCAGTTTGTCTTTTCCGTAAACGAATTCTCCGCGCTTGAATTCGGTCGGCACGATTCGATCGGTCAAAAAGATCGCTTCTTTCGGGCAAGCTTCTTCGCACAGTCCGCAAAAGATGCAGCGCAGCATATTGATCTCATACACTTTAGCGTATTTCTCCTCGCGGTATAGTTTTTCTTCCCCTTTGTTGCGCTCCGCAGCGGTCATGGTAATAGCTTCGGCCGGACATGCGACAGCACACAATCCGCAAGCCGTACAGCGTTCTGCGCCATTCTCGTCACGCTTCAGCACATGCTGGCCGCGATAGACGGAAGCAATTTCCCGCTTCACTTCAGGATATTGAATGGTTGCCTTTTTCTTGAAAAGGTGTTTGATGGTAATTCGTAAGCCGCCTAAAATGGCAGGAAGATAGATCCTTTCGGAAAAGGACATTTCCTTTTTTACAACGACTTTACTTCTGTTGGTTAACGATTGCATGATTCGTTATTTATTGCGTGATCAGCTGACCTTACCGGTCAGCCACATGATCAATCCGGTAATGAAAATATTAGCAATGGATAATGGGATCAATCCTTTCCATCCGAGGTTCATCAACTGGTCGTAACGAAAGCGCGGGATGGTCCAGCGAATCCACATGAAGAAGAAGATGAAGAAGATGATTTTTCCAAACAGGAAAGCTGTGCCGACCAGGGCCAGCGTGTTCGGATCGGAAATGAATCGTCCGATGAAAGGCATATTATAGCCGCCGAAATAAAGCGTACTGATTACCGCAGAAGAGATGAACATGTTGATGTATTCGGCGAAGAGATAAAAGCCGAGTTTCATCGAACTGTATTCCGTGTGATAACCGCCTACCAATTCAGTTTCGCATTCGGGAAGGTCAAACGGTGTACGGTTGCATTCGGCAAAGGCGCACACCAGAAAGATGATAAAGCCCAGCGGCTGGTAAAATACATTCCAGTGACCGCCGGCTTGTTGTGCAGCAATTTCCTTGACGCTCAAGGTGCCGGTCATCATTACCAAGGCAATGATGGCAAGTCCCATGGCGACTTCGTAACTGATCATCTGCGAGGAGGCGCGCAGCGCCCCAAGCAAGGAATATTTATTATTGGATGCCCAACCGCCGATCATGATCCCATAGACGCCGATGGAGACTACCCCAAAAATGTACAGGATGCCGATGTTCACATCGGTCACCTGAAGCGAGAACGACTCACCACCAATGGACAGCGATGTTCCCCACGGAATCACAGCACTGGTCATCAGTGCGGTAGTCATAGCGATACACGGACCCAAAATGAAAAGCCATTTATTCGAAAGGTCAGGAATGATTTCTTCTTTCATGAACATCTTCACGCCATCCGCCATTGGCTGTAAAATGCCAAAGGGCCCTGCGCGGTTCGGTCCGATACGGTCTTGCAGGAACGCCGCTACTTTGCGCTCGCCGTAGGTGGAATACATCGCAATGACCAACGTGATCGTAAAGACAACGATAATCAGTAGTGTGGTGAATATAAGTGCTGACGACATTCGTGGTACAGTTGTATTAGTTTCCGGAATTCGAAGTGGAGCTGGAGTCTACGGCGTCGACAGCGTTCAAGACGGGCTTGTGCGACGGTTCTTTCAGCGTATAATGATTTTGTGAGATCACCGAGTGGCGTTCGATGTTCGTCGGACCTTCGATAACCCAGTCTTGAAGTTCTTTCTTTTCAAAGCGGCATTCGTTGCAGATCCAGTCGATGACTTCGGCGTATTTGTCTTTACGTGCACTGACACGCGCCACGACGTCGCCTTTCATCCACAAAGTGACTTTTCCGGCGCATTTTGGACAATCGCGGTGAGCATCCATTGGATTGACATTCCATATACGGCTTTGGAAACGGAACGTCTTGTCGGTGAGGGCGCCGACCGGGCAAACATCAATCACGTTACCGGAGAAATCGTTCTCAATGACATTCTCGATATAGGTGCTGATTTCTGCCACGTCGCCGCGGTTCATCACTCCATGAACTCGACTATTGGTGACCTGATCAGCGACTTTCACGCAACGGTAACACAGGATGCACCGTGTCATGTGTAATTTGATTTTTCCGCCGATGTCGATTTTTTCGAACGTGCGCCGCTCGAACTCGTAGCGGGTCTTAGCCATGCCGTGCTCGTAAGCAAGATCCTGTAAGTGACATTCGCCGGCTTGATCACAGATCGGACAATCCAGCGGATGATTCAGGAGCAGAAATTCAACAACGCCTTTGCGAGCTTCCACCACTTCGGGAGAAGTGATGTTTTGTACTTCCATACCGTCCATCACCGTGGTGCGGCACGAAGCTACCGGTTTCGGCATCGGACGCGGATCTTTTTCCGATCCTTTCGACACTTTTACGATGCAGGTGCGACAGTAGCCACCGCTGGTTTTCAACGTTGAATAATAACACATGGCCGGAGGAACAATAGGTCCGCCGATCATTCGTGCTGCTTGAAGTATCGTTGTTCCGTCAGGAACTTCGATTTGATGGCCGTCAATAGTGACTTTTGGCATGATGGTAATTCTCTTTTACAACGATGAAGAAGTGAATGAATTCTTCATCGCCGGAACGTGTTATGCTTCACTCAAACTGTTCAGCCGGTAATAATGCTGAACATCTTTTATTTTTTCAGGATGCTTGACATATTCTTCGAACTCCGAACGGAAGTGACGTATCGCCGCAGCAACCGGCCATGCAGCTGCATCGCCTAGCGGACAAATAGTCTTTCCTTCGATTTTTCCCTGAATGTCCCACAGCAAATCAATATCACTTAATTTACCGTGTCCGTGTAATATACGGTGGAGGATTTTTTCCATCCAGCCGGTTCCTTCACGACAAGGGCTGCATTGTCCGCATGATTCGTGATGGTAGAATCGGGAGAAGTTCCATAGATTTTTTACAATGCTGGTATCTTCATCCATGACGATGAATCCTCCGGAACCAAGCATGGTGCCAGTCGCGAATCCGCCGTCAGCCAATGATTCATAAGACATCAGACGAGGTTCACCGTTGGCCGTTTTCAAAATCAGATGCGCCGGTAAAATAGGAACGGAGGATCCGCCCGCCACAACAGCTTTTAACTGCTTGCCGTTTTTAATCCCACCGCAATATTCGTCGGAATAAATAAATTCTTCTACCGGAACACCAAGTTCAATTTCATACACACCGGGTTTGTTGATGTGGCCGCTGGCAGAAATTAGTTTTGTGCCGGTACTCTTACCGATACCGATCTTGGCGTATTCATCGCCGCCCATATTCACAATAGGAACTACCGCAGCAATGGTTTCTACGTTATTTACTACTGTCGGACAGCCGTACAAACCGGCGATGGCCGGAAATGGTGGCTTGATACGTGGATTACCACGCTTTCCTTCCAGTGATTCGAGTAATGCTGTTTCTTCTCCGCAAATGTAAGCTCCGGCTCCCACCTGCACATACAAGTCGAGGTCGTAGCCTGTTCCAAGGATATTTTTTCCCAGCCAACCGTTCGCATACGCTTCATCAATGGCGTTTTCAAGAATGCGGGAAACATAGAAGTATTCGCCGCGAATATAGATGTAAGCGGACTTTGCGCCGAGTGCGAAGCTCGAGGCAATCATTCCTTCCACCAACAAGTGTGGAATGCGCTCCATCAGGTAGCGGTCTTTGAAAGTGCCCGGTTCCGATTCGTCGGCGTTGCATACCAGATAACGAGCAACGCCTTCCGGTTTGGCGAGGAAGCTCCATTTCATGCCGGTCGGGAAACCGGCACCGCCACGACCGCGTAGTCCGGATTTTTTCACTTCTTCAACGACCGCTTCCGGAGAAAGTTGTTTCAATGCTTTCTCCACAGCTGCGTAGCCGCCGTGTTTGCGGTAAACTTCGTAAGATTGGATGCCCGGAACATGATCATGTTCCAGCAAGAGTTTTTTGCCCATGGTCAGATCGTTCTTGGTTCGGGTTTGTCAGTATATGATTTTCGTTTACCGGACGATTTGAATCCCTCCACGAGGGTGTCCACTTTATCCAGTGTGAGATTTTCGTAATAATCAGCACCCACCTGCATCATTGGCGCTGTGCCGCAAGAACCCAGACACTCCACGGATTTCAGGGTGAACATGCCGTCATTAGTTGTTCCGCCTACGGTGACATTTAGTTTTTTCTCCAGATGACGGATGACATCTTCCGCGCCAAGTAGCCAGCAAGAACTGGTGCGGCAAACTTCTATGACACATTTGCCCACCGGCTTGAGGTTGAACATGGAGTAGAAAGAAGCCACTTCATATACTTCAACCGGCTGTATGTTCAGGAGCGATGCAACGTAGTCCATGACTGCCGGTGAAAGCCAGCCGTCAAATTCCGCCTGCGCAATATGCAGGATGGGAATCAGAGCAGACTTCTGTCGGCCTTCCGGATAACGTCGGATCATTTTTTGGACCAACGCCAGTGACTCGTCACTGAAACGGATATTATTCATAGGGTGAGTAATTTGTAGTATTCGGTATTACGCACTAATAATATATTGATTCATGCAACGAACGTTGTTACATGCAAGGGCAATTAAGCTTTACGCATCCAGTTCACCGGCGATGACATTCATAGAACTCATCGTCAGTACAGCGTCACTCAAAAATGATCCTTTGATCATTTCCGGATAAGCCTGGTAATAGATGTAACATGGTCTGCGGAAATGCAAACGGAAGGGTTGACGTCCACCATCACTGATCAAGTAGAAGCCAAGTTCTCCGTTTCCACCTTCCACACAATGATATACTTCTCCTTTAGGCACATCGGTTTCACCCATCACGATTTTGAAGTGGTAGATGAGTGCTTCCATGTTGTTGTACACTTCTTCTTTCGGAGGAAGGTAAAAACTTGGAATGTCCGCATGAAAGGTTGTTTTATCGTCGAGCTTGTTGAGCTTATCAATGGCTTGACGAATGATGCTCAGGCTTTGCCACATTTCTTCCTGACGCACCATAAAGCGATCGTAAGTGTCGCCATTGGTTCCAACCGGAATATCAAATTCAAATTCGTGGTAAGAAGAATATGGATTCATAACGCGAACGTCATAATCCACACCGGCAGCGCGAAGATTCGGGCCGCTGAAACTGTATTGCAAAGCGCGCTCGGCAGAAATCGGGCCGCAGTTGATCGTGCGATCCATGAAAATGCGGTTCCGCACCAGCAGATTTTCGAATTCTTTTAGTCCTGCCGGCAGTTCTTTCAGTAAGTGATTAATTTTACGCCAGGCTGTTTCACTGAAATCGCGTTCAAAACCTCCGATACGACCGATGTTGGTAGTTAGTCGTGCACCGCACAACTCTTCATAGATTTCGTAAATGAATTCCCGCCACTGAAATACGTAGAGGAAGCCGGTCATAGCACCAGTGTCCACACCAATTACACTGTTACAGATGATATGATCACTAATACGTGCCAGCTCCATCACGATGACACGCATGTATTCAACGCGCTTGGGTAATTCAGCACCGATCAGTTTTTCCACCGTCATGTGCCATCCCATGTTGTTGATGGGCGACGAGCAATAATTCATGCGGTCGGTGATCGGTGTGATTTGATAGAACGGTTTGTGTTCGGCCAGTTTTTCAAAAGCACGGTGGATGTAGCCGATGGTAGGCTCGGCATCCACGATGATTTCACCGTCCATTTTCAGTACGTTCTGAAAAATGCCGTGTGTCGCGGGATGCGTTGGGCCCAGGTTAAGGATGGAATATTCTTTTTCCGTTGCTGGAGCCGTCGTTGTGTCGAAATTGGTTTTCATCGGGAAAGGCGGTTCAGGGTTGTAAGCGTTTACGGTCGTAACCGGCCGGCCGGCGTCCGAAGAGCGTATCGTCTTTATCGTAACGCGTCGCGTCTTCGATCGGATATTCTTTACGCAGCGGATGGTAATCCATGTCTTCTACATTCAGGATACGCTTCAGGTTCGGATGTCCTTTGAAGTGAAAGCCGAAGAAATCAAACGCTTCGCGTTCCATCCAGTTGGCGGCAGGAAACACCGTTGTCAGGGTATCGAATTCGAGATCGCTGGCAGTAGTAAACGCCTTGAAGCGTAAACGCAAGTTGGTGGTCAAACTGTGCACCTGATACATCATACCGAAGGGGCGTTCAGCATCCGGGTAATGAAGTCCACACGCCGTGGTAAGATACTGAAAGCGGAAAGTGTCGTGATCATACAGGTAGCGCAACATGGTAACGATGTGCTGCTTGGATATGTGCACGGTATGAAAGTCGTAGTCTTGCTCTACAGCCAGTATGTTGCTGCCGAAATGTTGTTGCAGCTCCGCGAGGACGTTTTCTAGGGTTGGTTTTTCCATGACGGATTATTCAATGCCGTAGGAGGCGAGAAGTTGTTTGTATTCCGGGGAGTTGCGGCGGCGAAGCGATTCTTCACCCACCAGTTTCTGGATATTGAGCACGCCGTCGATAATCTGCTCCGGTCGCGGCGGACAGCCGGGAACATACACGTCGACAGGAATGATATGGTCGATTCCTTGCAGCACGGAATAGGTATCAAAGATTCCGCCGCTGGATGCACAGGCTCCCACGGAAAGTACCCAGCGCGGCTCGGCCATTTGCTCGTAAACCTGACGCAGGACCGGAGCCATTTTTTTGGCAATCGTTCCCATCACCATCAGCAAGTCTGCCTGACGCGGTGAGAAACTGAGTCGTTCCGAACCGAATCGCGCAAAGTCATAATGCGATGCCATCGTAGCCATGAATTCGATGCCGCAACAGGATGTAGCAAAGGGAAGCGGCCACAAAGAGTTCTTGCGTGCAAGTCCGACGGCTTTATCGAGTGTAGTCGCAAAGAAGCCGGGACCTTCAAAGCCTGGAGGCGTAGGTGCAACTTCAAATTTCGGAGGAGTAATGATTGCTGACATGGAGTAGAATTCCGTAGTTGATACTGTAGTCGTTTATCGATTGAAATGCTGTCGGTACAACAGCGATTTCACTATTCCCACTTCAGTGCGCCTTTTTTGATGATGTAATAGAAGCCGGTGAGGAGGAGTACCATGAATACGAACATCTCAAGGATGCCTGTTGTTCCCAGTTCTCTGAAATTAACTGCCCATGGATACATGAAGATCACTTCCACATCAAAGAGCACGAAAAGAATGGCGACCAGAAAATATTTGATGGAAAACGGTATACGTGCGTTGCCCTGCGATTCAATACCGCACTCGAACGATTCCAGTTTGATTTTGGATTTTCTTTTTGGGCCCAGCAGGTGCGTGGCTACCATGGTCGTGACAATAAATCCGAGTGCCACGATGAACTGGATGACCATTGGAAAATAGTCGGAAGGAAGGTCCTGATGTTGCATAAGAATCATGGTCGAATCGTCGACACAGTTTGGGTGGCAAATTTACGCTTTTGCCGAACGTAGTTGCCGTTTTTACGCCGAAAATTGGCGTGTTTTAACATGTATTTGTTCAGTGCCCGGCCATCCAACTCCGCCGCTCGCCGAGGTTTCGTCCGTATTGCGGGTCGCCGTTTCCCGGTGATGAAACATCCCGCACACGGTTCGGGCGCTCTCGAGCGAAAGGAACCATGGAGCGAAGAGACATAAAATAATGAAAATCAATATAATGTGATAATTTAATAATTAATCATACGTTTGATTAATTAAAATTACTTGCACAACTTTGTGCAATGCAAAACCGTCGAAGAGCTTTACTCGATAAAGCGGAGTTCCTGTTCGCGGAACACGGCTTTGAAGGAACGTCCATACGGGATCTGGCCAAAGAAGCCGGCATGAACTTGGCCATGATTTCCTACTATTTCGGTTCCAAAGAAAAGTTGTTTGAAGCGTTGGTGGAAGATCGCTCATCGTCTCTTCTCGAAAAAGTTAAGGCGCCTAATGAAAGTACATCTGACCCTGTGCAACGACTCGCTGCGCTGGTGCCTTCTCTGGTTGACCGATGGCTGGCCAATCCGCGCTTTTACAGGATCCTTTACCGCGAAGCTTCATTGAACAGTCGTCCGGAATTACAACGGATCATCGCCGATACCTTGCTGCGGCAGGTGAATGAGTTCCGTAAAATTTTACAGGATGGTGTAGAGCAAGGTCGCTTTCGGGAGGTGGATATCGACCTTACTATGGTGACATTCTATGGAACGATTACACAACTCCTGTCAGCGTCACCGCAGATGCATCAGCGCATGTTGGGTCGTCGATGGGGGGATGACGTGTCCGAAATGGCGCACTGGCGTAACCGTTTAGTGGATCATCTCCTTCAGGTTATGCAGGCGCACCTTTTGACAAGGGCCTGACTGTGCTGGGCCACAACAGTAGACGATTTATAAAAATCGGATCACCGATTCAATGAATTACGGAACAAGACTGAACTGTCGCCGTAACTCAGAAAACGATACGCGTTGGCCAGCGCATGATCGTAGATCCTGCGCCAGTCCGGGCCTGTAAAAGCGGCTACCAGTAGCAGTAATGTGCTGTCCGGCTGGTGAAAATTAGTGATCAGCACATCCACCATACGAAAGGTATATCCCGGTGCGATGATTATTCCAGTGGTTGCGACTAATTGGGATAATTGATGCTCTGCTAAATAGTCTGCAATAGCGTTCAGGGCGATTGCAGGAGGGATGGCACTTTCGCGTTTTTCGTACGGATACCATTGGTCGATGGTTAACGGCTTGTCCAACTCCTCTTGCGAAAGGAGCTTGACTCCCATCCAGTAAAGACTTTCCAGCGTTCGCATCGAGGTGGTGCCGACGGCAACTATTTTTCCGGTTACATCGGCAGGGCGATCATTTTTTTCTTCAAGGATTCGCAGGAGACGTAGAATGGAGGTACGCGACACCACGATCCGTTCTTCGTGCATGACGTGATCTTCCAACAATTCGGATTTGACGGGACGGAATGTACCGGCGCCGACGTGTAACGTGACAAAAGTCGTGTCGATATTCTTCTTTGCTAACGCATCCAGTACGCGCGGGGTGAAATGCAATCCCGCTGTTGGCGCAGCCACCGATCCGTCGTGACGCGCATAAACGGTTTGATACCGTTCTTCATCACTCGTTTCCGGTTCTCGTTTGAAATAGGGAGGTAGCGGAATTTTTCCGGCCAGTTCGATGACCTCTGCAAAAGTGATATTCTCCTCCCAGCTGAATTGTACCAAAGGTCCGGTAGTCTCTTCCCCGTAAATGGTAGCCCGCAAGGCGAAAGAGGAGCCATCGCCCTTATCGACCATCAACTCTTGATACGCTTCTTTCCACCGTTTCCGGTTCCCGATCATCACTTTCCAGGTGCAACTTCCCTGTTGACGGAGTGCCACCGCCGGATCCGGCATGTCGTGTGGTTCCAGGCAGAGGATCTCAATAGTGCTGCCCGTTGGCTTTTTGAAAATCAATCGGGCATGAATGACTTTAGTCTCGTTGAAAACCAGGAGATCGCCGGAAGAAAGGAACTCGGGAAGCGATAAAAAAGTCGTGTCATGAATCGAGCCTTCACGGTACACCAACAGCTTCGAAGCATCACGTTCCTCCAACGGATAGTTTGCAATACGATCGTCGGGTAACGAGTAGCTGTAATCGCGGATCGCGATGTGTCGTGGATCGGCCATGGACATGATAAGCGCAAATATCCTGAATAGATCGATTAAATTTTCTTAAAATGATGTTTTGCCGTTTTATTGTCGTTTTCTTTGCACCTCAATTTTATGCAACGGCCGCCCAACACGAAAGCACTGGCTTTCATTTTCACTACGTTACTCATCGATGTTATCGGTTTAGGAATCATTCTTCCGGTACTTCCCAAACTTATTCAGGACATTCATGGAGGGTCGATCAGTGAAGCTTCGCGCTATGGCGGACTGCTCACTTTTGCGTACGCGTTCACACAGTTTGTTTTTTCTCCGATAATCGGTGCGTTGAGTGATCGCTTTGGTCGCCGGCCTGTTCTCTTGGCTTCTTTGATTGGTTTTGGCTTGGATTATCTGCTCATGGGATTCGCACCAACGATTGGTTGGCTTTTCTTCGGGCGACTAATTGCCGGTCTGACCGGTGCCAGTTACACAACGGCCGGCGCTTATATTGCTGATGTAAGTACGCCGGAAAAGCGGGCGCAGAATTTCGGTATGATGGGCGCGGCCTTCGGAATCGGTTTCATTATTGGTCCGGTCATTGGCGGATTGTTGGGCCAATTCGGACCGCGTGTCCCGTTCTTTGCGGCAGCAGGCCTGGCGCTGCTCAACGCCACCTATGGCTATTTTGTTCTGCCGGAATCCTTGAAGCAGGAAGATCGCAGGCCGTTCGATTGGCGACGCGCCAATCCGATAGGTTCCCTACGCCAACTGAGGAAATACCCGGTCATCATTCAATTGGTACTCGCCTTTGTATTCATTTATATCGCCGGCCATGCCAATCAATCTACGTGGACATTCTACACGATGGAAAAATTTGGCTGGGGAGAAAAGTGGGTCGGTTATTCGCTAGGTTTTGTTGGATTAATGATTGCCATCGTACAAGGCGGATTGATTCGTATTGTCAATCCGCGGTTGGGTAATAAGCGATCTGTATATCTCGGTCTAACCTTTTATGCCATCGGATTCGTCCTTTTTGCATTCGCCACCAAAGGATGGATGATGTTCGCATTCATGGTGCCTTCCGCACTCGGCGGTTTCGCCGGTCCGGCTTTGCAAAGTATCATGAGCGGACAAGTGCCGTCGAACGAACAAGGCGAATTACAGGGCGCCCTGACAAGTCTGATTTCCTTGACCTCTATTGTTGGTCCGTTGCTGATGACGAATCTCTTCGCCTATTTTTCGGCCCCTGGAGGTGATATCTATTTTCCCGGCGCACCCTTTCTGGCAGCAGCTGTTCTCACCCTGTTCAGTTTACTCTTTGCATACCGCACGTTACAGAAGTTGTGATCAGTAACTTAGCCTACACTATTCATCAATCATCGAATGGTGCAATCAAAGTCCCAGTTTCTTGAGGAACGGTGATTTCGTTTCTTTCATCTTGAACTTATAGCCAACGGCGATTCGTCCAAAAGTATAGCCCTGTGAAAATGGATTGGTTCCTTCAAAGGCGCTGGTCACCACATAGCTGATGGCCGTAATCGAACTGTACCAGCGGTCGCCGTTATAACCAGCGACAATGCGTCCTTCGGAGTGAAGCCCCAATGCATTTTTCTTAATCCGCAGATTGGTATCTTCGAAACGCGCTGTTCCTTCCTGATAGGAAATTCCGGGAATGAGCGTTAGGCTGATAAAGAATTTACGGCTCTTGGTAAAGGAAAAAGTGTGCAGATAGCCGGCGTTGATGCCGTAGAGAACGAAGGAGAAATCGGTAATCGCCTCCGACTTGTCGAAGTTGCTCTCAAATTGTTCGGTGAATAGGGCGCTGTCGGATTGGTACTCGGCCATGGAAAAAGAAAGACCGGTAGTGAAGGTTCCGGCGCTTTTTTTCTGTCGCTCGAGTTGCCATATGGCGGCTATATTACTGAAGCGGCGGTGGTTGAAGCCATAGTTCAACGTAGCATAATATATAGACGAGCGAACGTCGTTACGGAAGGGGTAAATATCAGTGGCAGGATTAAAGTCCGGATTAAAGTACTCCGGATTTTTCATGTAGTAGCCTTGTGTGTTTTGGTAAAAATTTCTGAACCAAAATTTCCTGGTAGTTAATCCGAAGCCCACGCTTTTCATTTTCGTGTATCCTTTTTCAGGCACACCTGTTCTTCCGAAGGACGAGGTGTATTCGAATGTGAGCCATTTGTAATCCAGTCCGACACCAAAACTGGTTGGCAGGTTGGTGGCGAAGGTCAGCGGATTCCCTTTTTTATCCACGGCCGAAATCTCGTTTCCTGCGGAGGCTGATACCAGCGTCACCACCAAATTATCGCGGAAACTTTTTATATAGTTGGTGTCGTAACCGGGATCCTTATAGGAAGTATCCTGTCCGTATGCAGCCGGTGCTCCGAAGAATACATAAAGGACAACACAGATCGTAAAAATCTTGTCTAGTTCAAAGACACGTATGATCGCTGTGGGAAATGTTCGCATACTGATGACGCGAAGATAAACATCTCCTGAAAATCGTGTTTACGTGTTTTCAGTGGCGCCTTCCGGCAGCTATTCGAGCGAGGTGCGCATGTTCTGGATTTCTTTTTCCAGTCGAGAAAATTTTTCCAGCAGATCGTTCTTTTGTACGCCTTCATCCGGCAGCTCACTGCTCAGGTAATTACAGAATTTCCATACCTCGCGAACGTCCGTCACCGGAATCTCGTACGGATCGTATTCCGGATTAAGAGATTTCAGCAGTAACGTCCGGTTTTTGCGTATCTGATTGAAGGCGATTTTGAAGACGATGCCATCGTCCTGAGTAAGTATGACGTAGCCGGTTCCGTCCTTGATATCGTTCCAGTTTTCTACGTATTCGCCGATCACGTATGATTTATCGGGAATCGGCAGCATGGAGTCGCCGCTGATCTGGAACATGCGGTATTTCCGCTCTGCAAACAGGATGGGTAATTGGAAAGTAGGCAGTTTCTTAATGAAGTCCGGATCTGCAAAGCCGCTCTTGTAGCCGGCTTTTGCCCTCAGCGGAACCACTTCGATATTTTCCCGATTGTTATTGTCGACCGTAGTCGCCAGTACGCGGAGGCGCGCGCCGGTCACATATACATCGTTGCCGCGTTCCAGTTCGTTCAGCTGAAAATCTGATAGCTTGCTCAAGTCCAGTTTCACCAGGGTGTCGATAGATACTTTGAAGTATTTCGAAAAAGCGATCAGCATATCCAGCGTCGGATTCTTGATACTGCCGTTCTCGTAACTGTTTAGCGTGGAACGAGAAACGTCCAGTTCGTTCGCGACGATGTCTTGCGTTCGGTTACGGCGCTGGCGGAGTAGCTTGATGTTGTTGTTGAAGAACATGTTTGGTGCATTTTTCGCCGCTACCCCGCGCCTCCGCGGGAGCTTTTAGTGCCCACGGTGGCGCAACGGTTGCAGCGTGTCATTGAACAATCAAAAACTGTTACGGTGCAAATATAATGACTATATTATGATCATGCAATATGATTGTAATACAACCAGACTTCAGTCGGCAGTCCTCGGTCTGCAGTCCTCAGTCCTCGGTCTGCAGTCCGACTGCCGACCGCCGACTATCTACTACTAACCGTTGACTAACTATGAACACAATCGTCCACATGGACCTCGACGCTTTTTTCGTTTCCGTCGCCTGTCTGGAGAATTCGGCATTGCGGGGAAAACCCGTTATCATCGGCGGATCCGGCGATCGTGGCGTGGTATCGGCCTGCAGTTACGAGGCCCGTGCCTTTGGCGTACATTCTGCCATGCCGGTAAAATTGGCCCGGCGTCTTTGTCCGGACGCGCTGTTTGTCCGTGGTGATCACGATCGTTATTCTTATTATTCCAATATCGTCACCGAGATCATCGAAGAGAGCGTTCCGCTGTATGAGAAATCCTCTATCGACGAATTCTACCTTGATCTTACCGGTATGGATCGTTTTTACGGATGCTATGCTTGGGCCACCGCGTTGCGTCAGCGTATTACCAAAGAAACCGGTTTGCCGATCTCGTTCGGGCTGTCGCCGAATAAGACGGTTTCCAAAGTAGCTACCGGCGAGGCCAAGCCCAACGGACAACTTCGTGTTGATCAGGGAACCGAAAAGGGATTCCTGGCACCGCTCAGTATCAGCAAGATCCCGATGGTCGGTGAGAAGACGTATCGACTGCTGCGCAGTATGGGTGTTGAACATATTCGTACGCTACAGGAAATGCCGGTGCAATTAATGGAACGCGTTCTTGGTGATAATGGTATTGTCATCTGGAAGAAAGCGAACGGTATCGATCCGTCGCCGGTCGAACCCTATACTGAACGCAAATCGATCAGTACCGAAATGACCTTTGAACAAGACACGATCGATGTTCATCGGTTGCGGAATCTGATAGTCGGCATGACGGAGAAACTGGCGTTTCAGCTGCGGGCGGAAGACAAGGTCACGTCGTGTGTCACAGTGAAAATCCGGTATTCGAATTTCGATACGCACACTACGCAGTCGCGTATTTCGTATACAGCCTGTGACCATACGCTGATTGCTCGTGCCAAGGAGCTGTTTGATAAACTGTACAACCGTCGTTTACTGATCCGCCTGATCGGTGTGCGGTTCAGTCATTTGGTGGGGGGCGGTTATCAGATCAATCTTTTCGAAGACAGCGAAGAGACGATACGTCTTTATCAGGCGATGGACAAGTTGCGAAACCGTTTCGGCGAAGGTGCCGTACGGCGTGCTGCCGGATTGAACCGACGGGGGATGCGTTAGCACTGAACAATGACCAGGTAACAGAGAATGGCATACGATTTGTACCTTGTCATCAGGTACGAATACAATGCGAAAAAAATGATCAGGACGTGCTTGCTGCTGTTGTTGTTGGTCCGTTGCGCTGCTGGCACATCGGCGCAGTCGGTAGTTGCCTTGGACGATTTTTCCGCCCTTGAAAACGACGGGTATGTTTATTTGTCATGGACACTACGGGCCGGGAGTACATGTAATGGAATTCAAATTCTGCGTTCGGTAGATTCACTGACCTTTACACAAGTCGGCGAAATTCCCGGTGTCTGCGGCAGCAACTCTTCCGCACAGCGATATAGCTTCGTTGATTCTTTTCCGGCAGTCAACCGGAATAATTATTACCGGCTGGAGCTTGGTGGTATCGGTATTTCTGAAACGATTATTGTTCGGGTAATCGGCTATGCTGAAAGTGCAGTGGTCGTTTTCCCCAATCCAATGCCGGGTCGGGCGGAATTATGCAGCCGCCGAACCGGTACCGTGGAAGAGAAGGTAGAAGTAACGGACAGTTTTGGAAGAACATGCTGGTCGGGCAGTAGTGCGGGCAGTTGTGTTGAAATCGATCTGACGCAGCTGCCAGACGGACTTTATTATTTTTCGGTTATCGGTCGGGGTGGTCAGAAATTATCGCGGGGAAAGCTGTTAAAGGTGAGCCGGTAATTTTTAAAATTCAAGTACGAGTTTGAGACCATTCCGGTACACTGAATGAGCGTACATCCTTATGTTCGATTGTAATAAGTGAATCTTAGTATTTAGTGTAGATTATTTATAATAGCTCCCTCAAATGGCCTTTAATTTTGTTTTTTCAACATTTTCGATTCCGACGAGACCGTGGAGAAGAACCTATTTCCAACACATACGAAGTTTACTCAGCGTATCATGCTGCGCACAATTTCTTTGATCAGAAAGATTCCTTGTTGTACCAGCTGGGATCCTATGCACGGAACGGGATGATTGAGAATGAGGTGGCCCTGACGGACTCCTTATATGCCTT
>Ga0315906_10004717_pt1 | contig 17362 bp, 4 predicted proteins | sample LakEriMetagenome_4_FD_203526 | JGI IMG/M metagenome (GOLD analysis project Ga0315906, IMG submission 203526) | Freshwater fungal communities from buoy surface, Lake Erie, Ohio, United States - Buoy 2 MA122 | ecosystem: Environmental > Aquatic > Freshwater > Lake > Lake biofilm | place: USA: Lake... | reverse complement strand
GTTCCACTATGACAACAATCAGTAAAAGCCCATAAAGTTACACCAGCTGGTAAACAATTAATCATATTTGTAAATAACCAATCGTCACGAATTACACCAGACTTCTGATAATCTAACGGTACTAATACACTATCTTTACCATCTGATTCGTCTCCGTTATTATCATTTAACTGTGATCCATGACCTGAATAATAAAAAAACAAGGTATCTCCTGATTTACATCCTGCAACAAACTTTTTAATATTATTTTCCATATTTTCTTTTGTAGGTTTCACTTGGGATTTAGGATCATCTGTTAATACTGTTATTGAATCTTTACTGTAACCACTAACATTTTCTAATAAAAATTTATTAATATTTGAGATGTCATTAATACACCCATTTAAAGCACTATCTGTACCTGTATAATTTATACCTACCAATAATGCACGCTTCATTATATTTGTATACAAAGAGTATATAAAAAAATATCCACTAATTCGTTTATAATTTAACGCAAAAATGCGTTTAATAATTTCTTTGTATTTCTTGAATATACTCTAGTAAATTAAAACGGTCTCTTAAATTTTCTTTATGATAAACGTCTGGTATTTGTAAAGGTTCCCACTGAACTTCAAAAGGCATTAATAAAAGTATTTTAAAATTACAATTCGGGTTAAATTCTTTGATTAAACTTTTAAAGGTATTGATGTCACTTTCTGTAGTTTTATATCCAGAGTGCTCTTCTCTTATAAATAATATCGGTTCATTTGATAAAATGTCTTCTTTAAAACGAGTAATTCTACGGTTTAATCTTTCTGGAAAATTATCTAAACTGTAGTGAGCTGATCTAATTTCAGTCGTATCTAAATATATATCTCTTTCATTAGGTCTGTTATTTATCCTAATTGGTATGTCTTTTAATATATTATTAGTTACAAAATTGATATCTTTAAAACTAACTGATAAAAACCATTCAAAAATACTAGATTTTCCTTTTAAATTTATTTTTTGCATGTTCCAAGATATATTACAACCTTCTCCTAATAGTATTATAATCATTTTATTATAATATTATTTTATATTTTATATTATTTGATATTTTATAGATTTTATTGTATAAACTTCTAAAAATTTATATTATTTTTGATTTTATATTATTTTTGATTTTATATTATTTTTGATGTTAATCGTTCTTAAAAAGTATTTTTTGAAGCTACGCTACTTTTTAAGCGTAGCTTTTTTTGATGTTAATCGTTCTTAAAAAGTTACTGCAACTTAGCGTCCATATAATTCAAACCTGGCTGTTCTATTTATACCGATTGGAGCAAAACTATTAGGATTATAATCAGCTGCACTAGCAGGTGTATAATTACCATTACCCATTCCTATACCGCAAAATACATCACAACTAGCAAAGGTTGTTTCATTATTAAATAAAAATCCCCATCGTATATATGGTCCTAGCCACGCATTACTTGATGTACCACTTATATTAAAACCATGCGCATATGCACCAGTTTGTCTTGAACACCAATCGCCGAATCCATTATATCTAAATGGATTGTTTATACCATATGTTTGAAATGAACTTGACGTATTTTGATGAGGTAATCTTGTTGTTGTAAACCCTGTAAATGGAGTAATTCTTGTTGTTTCATTCCAATTGTTTACCATCCACGTCCAACCATCATCTACAAATATACTTCCACCATTTTGACCATAAGGATTTGTATAAGATCTAGATGGTATATCTGGCCAAATTGCTAGGACATCTTTTACTGTACTATAATTAAATGTATCATATTTCGCATCTGCATCATTACGCGTAAGGTCACCTGCATTTAATGTATTTTTTGTTGTCCAGTAATTCGAACTATATTGAAATGTATCTCCTCTTGTACCTTTCATCAACATCATCCAGCCACCTCCATCATAACAGTCATTCATCAAACAATGGACGGGTGTGCTGATACCATTTACCAATATATAATAAACACCATCAGTATTTGTATTTGTTAGATCCTTTATAATTTTAGCACTTTCTTGAGGGAAAGCCGAATCTAATCCAGTTCCGGAAAAGAAATATCCTTGACCATTAGAAGTTTGCGTGCCACCAGGTGGTGTAAATCTAAATTGCAAATCATTGTTACTACCACCTTCATAATAGTGAATTCTTATTGGATAATAAGTACCAGCAAGTAATGTAACTGTATATGTAACAGTAATCACTCCATGAGGTCCACCATTATTTATATTTGCATTACCTGTAGTATAACCTATTAATGCATTAGCGCCAAGCCAAAAGTAAGAACCATCATCTGAAGCTAAACTAAATGTATAAGTACCTGATACTGTTGCTCGGAAATATCCAAATATTTCCATTGAAAGCGTATCCCCCCCGTTAACTAAATATTGCCCATTTGTTATTAGATTGAAATTTGTTGTATCAGTTGTTCGACCAATATTCGTATACGTATTTGTTGTATAATAACTAACAGAATCATTTGAAGATCCATTATAATATTTCCATGTTAAACCATCCAATAAACCCTTAGGAGTTGCTGGTGTAATAGCGTTATTTAATGAAATTGGAGTAAACAAATTTAAATTTATAAAATTCACAGATCCAAGACCAGCTGTACCATTAAGTGCAAGTGTAATTAATCTAAAATAACTGTATTTATTTGCAACGTTTGATCCATTGCAAACAAAATACTTTTCTGCACTAGTCCAATCATTTACTCCTGTTGCTGTATGTAAAAGATTCCAAGTTGAACCGTCATTACTTCCAGTCATAACAAAATTCTTTGGGGATCTAGAACTCCACAAACTAGAATCTTGTCTAGGATATATACTAAAACTCGACAATTGTAAAGCATTAGGTGCTTGTAATTGTAACCATTCTCCAGAATAACTTGTACCAGAAACTGTAGTAGTAACAGCACCTGTATAAGCTCCAGAACTATAAGTTATATCAGAATGCCACATATTACCTGTAAAATTAAAAGCATTAGATGATATTGTACTTACTGTAGCAATATAATTAGAACTTGCAGATGCCGTGTAATTTCCACTTAGTATACTCGTTCCTGGTAAACTTACCGGAGCAATTGTCATTTCTAATTGACGAATATAACTATTAAAATGAGAAGCTCCATTATATGTATCAAATCCCCATTCTCCTCCAGGTGATTTATACCAATTTGGATCAGAATATTGTATAATTTGAGTTTCATTAAAGAACATTGTCCATGTATTTGTACCAGATCTATTGTAAACTACACGAATATTATTCCAAGTACTATTATACCAATTTGTTGCTGAACTAACAGCGTTAGTAACATTCAATGTAGATAACCGAATACCTGCATAAGCATAAATTTCAAAAGCAAATATAACTGTATAATTCCCCATTCCAAAAATAAGCTTAACATAATCACCATTATTAGTATTTGCACAATAAAGCTGAAATGAAAATGTAAATGAATTATAATTCATAACTGGCTGACCCGTAATACTACAATATGTACGAACACCAACAGAACCATTAGATAGTTGCAATTGTTTTAATGGATCTGAACCACTTAAAACTGGATCAAAACCCCCCCCATTATTTATATAAGACATCACGTTATACCAATTTTTTGTATTTACTGTAGTAAATGTAACTGGAGAATCTGCTGTCAATGGAGCAGGAGGGAATTTCATTAAATTAACATTACTTGCATTTGTATACAATTTCCATTGATCTAAAAACCAATATGCGCATACACTAACACCAGAAGTACTTCTTACAATCAATCTAAAGTATCTATAAGGAACACTCGAACCTGTTACTACAAATGTTTGTGCTGTACTGTAAACAAAACTTGCATTTGTATTATCATAAATATTTGTCCATGTACTGTTATCATTACTTCCAGCAATCAAGAAACTCTTTGCCCAATAATTACCATCTTGCCACCAAAAGTTTAATGAAAATGAATAAAGTACAATTGGATTTGGTAATTGTATTTGTATCCATTCACCACTTTGTGTAACTCCTGATACAGTAGTACTTACAGACCCAGTATAAACACCTGTACTAGAATTATATTGAGGACCAGAACTCCACGTTTTATTTATATTAGAGTACGTATCGTCAAATGCATTGAACGGATTATTATAATTATTATTACTAGATGTAAGTGTATAAGTACCATCATAAAGGGAATTACCACTAAATGTAGTTGTATTTGCCGTCATCGAGTAAGGAGGAACTGCGATAACAGCGGCATTTACAGTATTTATTTGTGTAAATAGGTCCCAAGCTGCTACAGAAAAATATTCTCTTCTAACAGTCGCTCCTGAATTACCTAATTTATTAGCTATTAATCTAAAATATCTATATTTATTAGTATTACCAGCATTGCAAGTAAAATAAAGCGTACCTAAACCATATTCTGCCCCGGATGTGCTATGTATCAATTCCCATGTACTACCATTATTGCTTCCAGCTATATAAAATGTAGTCGGTGTTCTTTCTAAAACTAAATTTTGATCTTGTCTACCCATTATTCCGAATGAATTTAAACTAACAGCATTAGGTACTTGGATTTGATACCATTCTCCACTGTAACTTGTACTTGTATTATCCCTTAAATTTATTACTGTAGTAGTAACCCCACCAAGATAAGTACCTGTACTATAATTATATGCACCCTGGAGCTCACCTGCCCAAGTAGCTGTATTATTATCAAATGCTTTATATCCAGCTTCTGTTCCATTACTTATACTTGCAGTATAAACACCGTCTAATATACCAGTTCCAGTAAATATAGTTGAATCTGCAGTCATAGCTCCAGGTGGGAATTTTGTATTATTTTGTACATTTGCAACTGTACTAAGTCTATTTTCATATGGTGTATAACTCAATTCAACACGACGAATATAACAATCCATTCCAGAAGTTGTTGTTCGTGCACCAATACCCCAGAAATCACCTGCAATGTTTGATACCCAATTTTCGTTATTTGGATCGTTAAAAACGAGTACGTCTTTATTTGCAACATTTACTGTCCAAGTTTTTGTTACAGATCTATTATAAACTATAGTTATAGGTACATAATTGGAAGATGTAAGTGCAGGATTTGGAAAGGGATAATAAGCTAATTGTTGTCCTTGATTGTTAAAAAGATAAACTCCTCGTGTACCACTACCAGCAAGTAGGAAGTAAATGTAATAACCAGAATTTGCAGATGTTCCTATAGTACAAGTTGGCACTGTAGTTAACGCAGTTGCTCCACAGTAAAAATAAAATCCATGTTCTGTAACATTTTCTGCATACATTGAAAAAGCACATGTAAAACTATTGTAATTTTGTATACGTGTTGAATTATATAATGTATTACTAGAATTAGCTGCTGCAGTACTTGTCAATTGATTAGTAACGTCTGGATCACTTAATCCAGAATTAGATGTATAAGAACCAATTTTATATATACTTAAATTAGTATACCAATTTCTTACATTTACAAGATAATTCTTAGGCATATTATAATTTAATAAATTACGCGCATATCCACTAGCTTGGCGCGCCCCTATACCAAATATTTCATCAGCTCGTAAAGCATAATCGTAGACACGGACATCATGGATATATCCATTAAGTGGTCTTGCATTATCTCCACTCTTCCCTATAATAATTCTATTTGTATTATATACTACAGCAGAAACCGATTGAACAAGTGAACCATTAAGATAATATGCAACGGTTGTTGGTGTAACAACATAAGTAATATGATACCAAACATTTAAAGCAACTGCAGATGCAGTCATAGCTACCCAAGATGATCCAGTAGTAGAATAATATGGTGTCAATACAGTTCCATTTGAACCAATATCCGTTTGTATACCAAACCCAGTAAGATCAGCGCTACAAAGTGCTGCAGGAGTAGTATTTGCAGTTGATGTATTATAAAACCAAAAACTAAATGTAAATGGCCAATTAGGGACATCTTGAATATCGAGATAACTACCCACGTTACCATTAAATCTCATTGATTGTGCATCACGATATCCCTGTGAAAGTACACTTCCATACCGCACAACTTTATTATTGTAATCTGGTAATATACTTGGCATAATTGAAGAATTAGAGTACATTAAATGATTTGAAATTGATGCAACTTGAGCATCTGTCAAGAAACTTGCATACACATAAAGCCCAGCTATACTTATATTACCATAAGTATCACCACTTGCCCAATTACTACGACCTATACGATTACTTGTTAGTGTTTTATCCGTTATTGCTGCTCCAGCCGTACCAGTAACTAATACAACACCATTTTTAAGAATTTCCATTAATCTAGTAGAGGCTGTATATCTAAAAGTCCATACAGCCCATTCGTTTTGAGTTATTGCACCTGTTGCAGTTATTTGATATGGAGTTGAACTATTAAATAAAAGAAAATTCATACTTGTAGTTGTAGCGTCTCTGTATGCAATAAGATTATTATTAGCTTGTCCACTACCAAAATCAAATATACGTTCAAAATTATTTGCTGTACCAATAAATCTACAAAAACAAACCGCTGTAAACCCACCATTTGTATTAATATTAAATGTTTTACTACCAACCTCTAAATACTGACCAGTACTAAGTGACGACGCTACATTGTTATTAGTTAAAGAAACATAAGGTGGATCTGGCGTTACAGCTGTACTATAAATTGCCGCATTTAAAACTGGACTGTTGTAAGCAGTAAAGCCACCCCAACTTGTAACTGGTGTACCAGGTGACAAATTTTGTAACATTTGTGTATCAATTTGGACAATGGCACCACTTGGTATAGGCCCAATGTCTTTTTGTAGATAATTTATTTGTAAACAAGGTTGACTATTATAAGCTTTACGTGTAATTGTTTCTGGTGTAAAATAAAGCATTGATTCTTTTGCTGTAAGTGTATTTCTAAAAACGATGATTTCGTTAATATTTCCAATAAAATATTCAGTACTGATACTATTAGTACCTATATAAAATCCATTTCCCACATTTAATGCACTTGGAGATCCAGTTGTACCAGTATACATAGTTCCATTATCATTAATAACTATATTACCAGAAGATAAATTATGATTACACATCATAACTATTCGTCTTTTAGCTGACGAACCAGTTGGTACAATAAAAACATCATTATTATGTCCAGAAAACCCATAAGTACCACTTACTGAAATTAAACTAGCTCTATTATTAGTTGTTACTGTACCACTTGTAATAATATTTCTATATGGAGATATATCACCTATTTTTATATCAGCTATATATGTGTATGTATCTAAACCAGAATTTAAGGGATAATTTGTTGATCCAGCATATAATTGTTGACCACCATCGTATGTTATATTAATTTCAGTTGGATTTGCTTGACAAGCATAACGATCAGCGTCACTTAATGCACTACCAAATATAAAAACTGAATACATTTGTCCATTGAGATACTCCCCAGACGCCCCAGCATTAGTATTTCTAAAAAGAGATTGTTGTCCAGCAGCCGTTGTACCACCTGTTCGACCACTAGTTGTTTTTAATAAAGTATCTGCACCTCCTTTATTTATATAACCAGTTTGAACTGTACCGTTATATGTAAATGTTACCGTAGTACCATTAACAATATCAGAAGGTGATCCAATATCAAAATCATTAAACCACCAATAGTTCCGATAAGCAGCACTCTCAGCACTTGCAGCTCTCACAGTATTACTTTGATTATTAGAATTGTATACCCCAGCACCTACAAGTGTTCCAGCATTATTACTAATATTTCCATGTTTAATTACAAATGAGTAAGGTGCATTTAGTGTACCTGTAGGAACTGTTCCAGATGGCATATTAAGGAATAGAGATGAACTATTTAAAGAATCTATTAATTTTAATGTTCCATTATAAACAGGTTGAAAAGCAGTCGTACTTTGTGTAGCGTGATTACCAGAACCACTTTGATCATACCATGTATCAACATATGCTGTGCTTGTAGATATCCAAGAAGTAAAAGATGTTCCTGTTGAATTAATTAAATTACCATAAACATCAGCATAAAAATCACTTACAGCATTATCAGAACTACGTCTTAATTTTATAGTTGGTCCAGTATAAGTTGAATTTGCTCGATACAACGTATAAACACCTCTTGCTGTATTTTTAGTAGAAACTGTATCTAATATTGGAGTACCAATTTTAGGTTGTTGTCCAGTTGTTGTATTTATAACATCTCGTCCATTACCACTTTGGTCATACCATCTTGTTACGTATCCGATTGAACCTGCGAGCCATCCGAGTAAAGAAGTTCCATTACCATGCAAGTTTGTTCCTAAATTTCCTTTTGAATCAGCATAAAAATCTAATGTAGCATTATCAGATCCACGTCGTACATTAATTAATGGTCCAAGATAATCTGCTTCGAGTAATCGTAAAGCAAATGCTGCTGCAACATTCTTTTGTGAATTTGTACTTAATTTGTTTATATAACATTCTTCTGGATAAAAACTATATGTATCTTTAAGTACACTTAAAGGCATACTTTGTTTTACACTTAGATCAACTGCTCTTATAGATGCAGAAACGGTATTTGCAGTAGAACCATATATACCCCAAACGGTATTTTGATTATTTGCAAAAATTGTATAAGAACTGTCATTATAACTGATTATATCTGTTCCATTATAATTAACTACCCAAGTACCTACGGAATTAGGAGTATATGTTATTTTAACTGTTTGCCAAGCACCAGTTGCTACTGCTGTAGCACTTGTAGGTCCAAGTTCACTTGAACCACTATAATTAGCATATGTATTAAATATACTTTGTCCACCAGATCCACCACCTGGACGAATCATTAATTCAATAGCTCCTAATTGATTAGCTAAACCACTATTTGCATCAAAACTAGTAGTTGGATCTGTTACACCAAAATACGCACATATACTATTCATATTAGTTCCTGTAATATATAATTGAAATGTCAATGTAAATCCATTTGTTTTTGATAAAGGATAATTAGAATAACAATAATGTACATCATTAGCTACTGATATTAACGCCATCTGTACATTAGAATCTGTACCACTTAAAACCATATTGGTAACATTTTGAGTTCCAATAGTATTCATCTTTTGGAACCAATTATTTCTATTCACAATATTGACATTGTTTGTAGACATACGTGTATATAATATAGTACTTGAAAAAAACTTCATTTAAATTAATTTTAATTAAATTAATTTAATTTTTACTTAAAGTTTTCTTACAAAAGTTTATCATCAAGATGGCTTTTTTGTTATTTAATCTTTGTTATTTAATCTTTGTTATTTAATCTTTGTTATTTAATCTTTATAAAGATTCTTTTTTTAATAAATATTGAATGGCGCTTAATAAATATGGAATCAAACGTTCATGTTTTATACGTTTAAATACTTCACCAGTATTTACTTCAGTATATTCATCTACTGCTAATGGAACAATAGATTCAACTTCTTGTGCTATAAAACCTATATCGCTAGTATTTCTTTTGTTTTCATTAAAAATATCATCTCGCCAATCGAATGTTACACTTCTTAATTTAGATATTATATCAATTGCTTGATCTGTACTTATAGATTCAATATTCTTTTTTAAACGGGCGTCTGACAAACTTCCAAATGAAATGATATCACCTGTACATGTCAAATTTCCCGTGCTTGTAAATAACGCAGAACCATTTAAATGCAACATTCCAGATGGCGCTGTTGTACCTATACCTACATTTCCACCAGTAGTATAAATTGCTCCAACTGTATTAGAATTTCCTATAGCAGCTAAATTTGTAGTTATTCTTGCAATTCCAGCTGTTAGATTCGTATCCATTAGATTAGTGGCAGTAATATTCACAACTGTAAGAGTACCGGCAACACTTAAATTTCCAGATAAACTTATACTACCTCCAGTGATAGTTGTTGCTGAAACAGTACCTACACTAAAGTTTGTTGAAACAGCATTTGTATTTAATAAGGTAGCTACTGTAGCAGTTGTGATATTAGCATTTGTTATTTGAGCACTGGCAGATGTTAAACCAGTGGAAAGCGTTAGTGTACCACTAGAAACATTTGTCGAAATAGCATTTGTATTTCTAAGTGTAGCAATTGTTGAAGTTGTAACATTCTCGTTTGTTATTTGAGCGCTTGCAGCTGTTAATCCAGTGGACAAATTAAGCGTACCTGCAGATATGTTTGTTGAAATAGCATTTGTATTTAACAATGTAGCTACCGTAGCAGTTGTCCCAACAATATTTGTTGATGTAATGTTTGTAGAATAAACTGCACCTGTAGTAAGTGACGTTGTAATTCTACCTGTACCAGATACATCTAATGTATTACTTGGACTACTAGTACCAATACCTACATTACCATTAGCTTGTACAGTAAAACGTTCATTTATTATATCAGGATTGTTTATACTTGTCGCACTACGTATACAAAATCCAGGTTCCTCACCATCATCATGAATATCAAGAGCCATTTTATATGAATTACTACCTCCTATCTGACGTAAATAAGCACAATCGTTTACAGTTCCAGCAACTCCAAATGAAATATACGTTTGTGTCAAGTTAGCAGAGTCTGTTTGTGATGGTGAGAATATATCTGTTGCAGTTTCTGCCTCTAATCTAATAGAACCATTTACATGTAATTTAGCAACTGGACTAGTAGTACCAATACCCACATTTCCACCTGTAGTAAAAATATTTCCTATTGTATTACTATTCCCTATTGCTAATAAACTAGTTGTTATACGAGCTGTAGCAATAGTTGAAGTTGTAACATTCTCATTCGTAATTTGAGCACTAGCGGAAGTAAGTCCAGTGGAAAGCGTTAGCGTACCGCTACTAACATTTGTCCCAACAATATTTGTTGATGTAATGTTTGTAGAATAAACTGCACCTGTAGTAAGTGACGTTGTAATTCTACCTGTACCAGATACATCTAATGTATTACTTGGAGCAGTAGTACCTATACCTACATTACCAGCTGGTGTAATACGCATTCTTTCAGTCAGTTGTGTAGCAAACCCAACAGAACCACTAGCACCATTTGTCCATACAGTTACATCATTTCCATCTATCAATGTACCAATAGATGCATTTCTCCCCACACCATGACTTGAATTTCCGAAATAAATTTTTCCGCTACCAAGTGAAGTATCTCTTATTGTAACTATTGGCGAACTACTTACTATATCTAAAATTGAACTAGGCGCAGTTGTACCAATACCTACATTTCCATTATGTTGAAGACACATTTTGGCTGTACCATTATTTGCTCCTGGTGTATAAAAAGCAACTTGATCTTGAGAATTTTGCCAAAGTACTTCAATAAGTTTTGGAAAATTTTGATTTGTTCCAATATAGTTTCCATATGGTAACGTGATATTACCATTAACATGTAAAAGAGATATTGGAGCAGTTGTACCAATACCTACATTTCCACCTTTTAATATCATTGTTTCGACATTATCTGAATACATACGTAATGAACTAGTAGTACCTGCTTGATATTGAAGATACAAATCTTTGTCAGTTGGATTTGTTGCATTTCTAATTACTCTCATATTAGCATATCTATCACTTGTCGCCGTATCAATACCTACACCACCAGCTACACCAGAAAATGATATTGATGCTGTTGTTATGTTCGTTGTAGTAATATTTGCTGGTAATGTGAAATTAGAGGCTGTAAGATTGGTAACATTTAAATTAGTGATTTGAGCACTGGCAGATGTTAATCCAGTGGAAAGCGTTAGCGTACCTGCAGATATGTTTGTTGAAACGGCGTTTGTATTTCTAAGTGTAGCAATAGTTGAAGTTGTAACATTTTCATTCGTAATTTGAGCACTTGCAGATGTAAGTCCAGTAGACAAATTAAGTGTACCGCTGCTAACATTTGTCCCAACAATATTTGTTGATGTAATGTTTGTAGAAAATAATGCAGCAGTAGTAATAGAAGTTGAAACATCACATGTACCAGTTACGTCTAATGTATATGTTGGAGCAGTAGTACCTATACCTATATTACCAGAAGAAGCACAAAATATTTGCGCATTTCCACTACCAACTTGTAATATTAAGCTTTTTGACGCTCTAACAATAGCATCACCACTTACTGCTGAAGTACTAAATGCACCACCACCTCCAGCAATACATAAATCTAAGCTACCTGTTGAATTGGTTACTATTACAGACTGATTTCCTGCTAATGTTGTTGAACCAAATACAACATTATTTACACCGATTGTAGAAGAACGTAAAGTACCAGTTACGTCTAATGTATATGCTGGAGCAGTTGTACCAATACCCACATTTCCACCTGTAGTATAAATTGCTCCAACTGTATTAGAATTTCCTATAGCAGCTAAATTTGTAGTTATTCTTGCAATTCCAGCTGTTAGATTCGTATCCATTAGATTAGTGGCAGTAATATTCACAACTGTAAGAGTACCGGCAACATTTAAATTTCCAGATAAACTTATACTACCTCCAGTGATAGTTGTTGCTGAAACAGTACCTGCACTAAAGTTTGTTGAAACAGCATTTGTATTTAATAAGGTAGCTACTGTTGCAGTTGTAACATTAGCGTTTGTAATTTGAGCACTAGCGGAAGTAAGTCCAGTGGAAAGCGTTAGCGTACCTGCAGATATGTTTGTTGAAATAGCATTTGTATTTAACAATGTAGCTACCGTAGCAGTTGTGATATTAGCATTTGTTATTTGAGCACTGGCAGATGTTAAACCAGTGGAAAGCGTTAGCGTACCACTAGAAACATTTGTTGAAACAGCATTTGTATTTCTAAGTGTAGCAATCGTTGAAGTTGTAACATTCTCGTTTGTTATTTGAGCGCTTGCAGCTGTTAATCCAGTGGACAAATTAAGCGTACCACTAGAAACATTTGTTGAAACAGCATTTGTATTTAATAAGGTAGCTACTGTAGCAGTTGTGACAGCGGCATTTGTGATTTGAGCACTTGCAGAAGTTAAACCCGTACTTGCAATTAAAACTCCAACGCTAGCATTTGTAGTTAGTGAATTTGTTGCTATAACTGATCCAGTAGTATAACTAACATTTCCTGAAGTAGTTGTCCATTGACTACCAAGATATGCTACTCCATTTTGATAAAGACTTCCAGTGAAATTAATATTACCAACTGTAATACCATTTGGTGCTTGTAAAGTACCAGTAGAGACATTGTTTGCAATTACATTAGAAACAGCAATATTTGTTGCAGTTACACTTGTAATTTCTGCATTAGTAATATATCCAGTACCAGCAACTCTTAATTTTCCACGAATACCAACACCTCCAGATACAAGTAAAGCAGCAGAAGTTGTAGATGTAGCTTCTTGTGTACTAGTAACAGAAATATTTTCTAATTGAAATGTATCTCCACTTAATGATAATTGTTTCTCACCTAAATGAATAGTATTTCCAGATAAATATAGGTCTCTCCATCTTAAACTAGATGATCCCAAGTCGTAAGTAATATTTGCCGAAGGAACTACTGACCCACCCATAGTTGCGCCAGATGCATTAATTGTACCAAATGATGAATTTGTTGCAACTACATTTGTTGATGTAATGTTTGTACTGTAAACTGCACCTGTTGTAATTGACGTGCTTGCACGAATAGTACCAGATACATCAAGTGTATTTCCTGGAGCAGTTGTACCAATACCTACATTTCCTGTACTATTCCATACTAAAGCAGTTTTGTTACCTCCTCGTCTCGTACCTAATGCACCATCTGAAAACCCAAATACAGCAATACCATCTGTAGGAAAAGATCCTTCAAAATAACTATTAACACTTTCGTTATTACCAGAATATTGAATACCTTTGTTACTGTCATCTAAATAAAGCGCACCACTCGTTCCTGTTCCAGCATTTTTCATCACACTTCTACCACTAACTTCTAATGCTAAACTAGGATTAACCACACCAATACCTACATTTCCTCCAGTTGTAAAGATATTACCTATAGTATTTGAAGTTCCTGTAGCTAATAAACTAGTTGTTACACGAGCTGTACCAATTGTTGAAGTTGTAACATTCTCATTAGTAATTTGAGCACTAGCAGTTGTTAAACCAGTTGAAAGTGTAAGCGTAGCAGCACTAACATTTGTAGAAACAGCGTTTGTATTTAAAAGAGTAGCTATAGTAGCAGTTGTAACAGCGGCATTTGTTATTTGAGCACTAGCGGAAGTAAGTCCAGTGGACAGCGACATTGTAGCACTACTTATATTTGTTGAATTTTGGTTTGTAATTTGAGCACTAGCAGAAGTAAGTCCAGTTGATAAATTAAGTGTAGCACTACTTACATTTGTTGAATTTTGATTTGTCGTTAATAAAGTCGCAACCGTTAGATTTGTGACATTTGCATTTGTTGCTTGTATACTAGCTGAAGTAAGTCCAGTTGAAAGATTTATCGTACCAGCACTGACATTTGTTGAAACAGTGTTTGTATTTAATAAAGTGGCGATAGTACTTGTAGTTACGTTAGCATTTGTTGCTTGTAAACTAGATGATGTAATTCCGGTAGAAACATTTAACGTTGCGCTACTTATATTTGTTGAACTTTGGTTAGTAATTTGTGCAGTTGAAGATGTAAGACCAGTTGAAAGCGTTAGTGTAGCACTACTTACATTTGTTGAAATAGTATTAGTATTTAATAAAGTTGCAACTGTAGCTGTTGTAATATTTGCATCTGTTATTTTTGCAACCCCTGCAGTAATATTTGTATCCATTAAATTTGTTGTTGTAATATTAACAGCAGTTAAACTACCAGCTACAAAAAGATCACCTGATAAACTTAAAGTCCCACCTGTCATAGTACTTGCTGCAATAAGACTTGAATTAATTGTTGATGCTGATATCGTTCCAGTAGTAACATTAGCAATTACTGTTGCTCCAGATACATTTAAATTTGCAGCTGTTAATCCACTTGACACATTTATTGTTCCCCTAACATCTAATGTTGATAGTGGGGCTGTTGTATTAATACCAACATTTCCATTTGTATAAGATAAATTACCACCTGTACCAGTTGTCCATTGTGAATTTACATAAGGAGTTCCATTTTCGTATAAAGTTCCTGTAAAATTAATATTTCCAGCAGTTAAAGCAGTAACATTTAAAGTACCAATAGATGCATTTGTATTAGAAATATCTGTAATTTTAGCAGAACTAGATGTAAGTCCTGTAGATAAATTAAGTGTTCCAGAAGAAATATTTGTCGCAAGTTCATTTGTTACATATAATGCTCCAGCAGTAACAGCTTCTGTTACTCTTAATCCACCAGAAACATCTAATTTATAAGTTGGGTCAGATGTACCTATACCTAAATTTTGAGTAGTAAATATTTCATTGTTTGCATTAGTATCCCAAATTGATGATCCACTGTATAAACTTCCATTTTTGTAAAAGTTTCCTGTAAAATTAATATCTCCTGTTACATCTAAATGATATTGTGGAGCTGTTGTAACAATACCAACTTTTTCACCCACTATCATTTTTTTAGCAACAGACGCATCACCCATACTTGTAATTCCTCCACCATTTGAAAAATTGGTAAAACTATTTGCATTTTGAGCTAAAATCCTCGATGTACCACCAATTGTAAAAACATTAGATGTATATACCAAGTCAGTGTTAGCAATAGTATCTGTAGAATTTGAATATAAAAGTCTATTTGCTATATAGGGTCCACTTGTATTATTAATAATACTCGAATCACTTCCTAATGGAGTACTACCAGGAGGTGCAGTAGTATTAGCTCTATATCTAATAGTTGTAGTCGTTCCATTAACATTAGAATTAGTATATTGAATTTGACCGCGCCCATCTACGTTAATTATTTTAAAATTAATACCAGTTTGATCTCCAGCAAAAGATGATGTAATAACCCATCCTGCTGGCTTATATACACCATTTATTTCCCATAAGGCATATTTAGAAATTCCACCACTAACAGTTACATTTATAGTTGCTTTAAACGAATTTGCAACAGAATCATCAAAATAAAAATCTGTAATATTAGTAAAATTTTCAGTTATACTAAGGGTTGCTTGTTGTTCAAAAATTATATCATTTCTATTAGGTGTAATTTTAACATTATTAACCGAAACATGACCAGTAATATATGTATCCTTACCAGATATACCACCCAATACAACTAAACCACCACTTGTAGAACCAGCACCAGTTGTATCCCTTATAACAACCTGTTGTTTATAATAATAAGCATTTTCGTTATATTCAGACATTTATTATACAATATCTATATATTTTTATTTTATAAATTAAAATCTTTTTTATAAAATAAAAATAAAACGCGCAAACGCGTTTTCAGATTACACGTTTACACAATTTAACAATTTATTTTTCTCATTAATATTTAAGTTTTTATAATAATAATGCTGTGAAATAATAATAATATCTAATAAAATAGAGAAAATAGATGAAATTAACCAAGGAATATTTTTATCTAAGTATTCTGGACTAGAAAATATTACACCTATATAAAATAAATTTCCTAAAATTGTAAAAATATACATCAATATTGATAATCCCTCTGTTGTTTTTGTATTCCAATTTTCATAAATTTGAGGAAATCTACCAATTATATACAAAGACATTGTTATCCATGAAATAACACCCCCAACATCATTATTTAAATCTTTTATAGTATAACTTAATACAACACCTATTAAAATATTTAATAATATAAATACACCAGATCCATATATTTCTAACTTACAAAGTTGCTCCCCATAAAACACTACAAAAATAATCATCGTTACACCTATTACAAAATGATACCAACTCATAAGTGCAAAAGTAATAGGTAAATGTAATAATATTGTCCCAAATAAACTTAACGCATCCGCTTGAGTCCATAAAATTAAGGTCCATATAGAAATACCTTTCGACGATTTATTTTTATATATCAACACAAATTGAGGTAAATATACTATACTATAAAATCCCAATGATAATAAACTAAATATATAACTAAAATCCATTTAATAATCCAATTAAAATAATTGGAATTGTGTTAAAATTCAATTTATTTTAATATATTCTAATATTAAGTATGATTAATTATTACGGTCTTAAAAACTCTACACGATTACCCGACAAATTTCGTAAAATATTAAAATCAGATTTATTTAAATTTTTTAAAGATACATATAGATCTTTTGAAATAGACAAAACTGACGACTATATTTTCCGCTTAGATCTTTTAAATTTTTATTTATATTGTTTCGAAGAAAATTACAAACATTCATTAAAACTTTTACAAATAAAACAAA
>Ga0315906_10004716_pt1 | contig 17367 bp, 13 predicted proteins | sample LakEriMetagenome_4_FD_203526 | JGI IMG/M metagenome (GOLD analysis project Ga0315906, IMG submission 203526) | Freshwater fungal communities from buoy surface, Lake Erie, Ohio, United States - Buoy 2 MA122 | ecosystem: Environmental > Aquatic > Freshwater > Lake > Lake biofilm | place: USA... | reverse complement strand
TCCAAGGCGCGAGCTATAAGAGCTATCGCGGCATGGGTTCGCTCGGTGCCATGGCCGAGCGTCACGGTTCGAGCGATCGATACTTCCAAGATACGACGACCGAGCTCGAGAAGCTCGTGCCGGAAGGCATTGAGGGTCGTGTGCCCTACAAGGGCAGCTTGCTCAACATTCTGCATCAGCTCGCAGGGGGGCTCCGTGCTGCCATGGGTTACACCGGCAGTCACTCGATCGATCAGATGCGTACGCGGCCTTCCTTCGTGCGTATCACCACCGCGGGCGTGCGTGAGTCGCACGTCCACGATGTCAGCATCACCAAAGAAGCGCCGAACTACCGCATTTCATGACCGACATACACGCTGACCGAATCCTCATCCTCGATTTCGGTTCGCAGTACACGCAGCTGATTGCGCGTCGTGTGCGCGAGCTCGGCGTCTACTGCGAGATCCATCCGTGGGATGCAGGTGACACGGCGGTCCGCGAGTTCGCTCCGAAAGGCATCATTCTCTCGGGCGGACCCGAATCGGTGACCGCAGCCGATGCACCGGCCGCACCGACGGCCGTCTTTGAGCTTGGTGTACCAGTGCTCGGCATTTGTTACGGCATGCAGACGATGGCCGCGCAGCTCGGCGGGCGCGTCGAGCCCGGTGCCGTGCACGAGTTTGGTTACGCGGAGATTCGCGCGCGCGGACACTCGGCCCTACTGCGCGACATCGAAGATCGTGTGAATTCTGACGGGCATGGGTTGCTCGATGTCTGGATGAGTCACGGTGACCAAGTCGTGGCTTTGCCATCGGGTTTCAAGACGATTGCATCGACGGGCGATGTGCCTATCGCCGGCATGGCCGATGAGGCTCGTCGCTACTACGCGCTGCAGTTCCATCCGGAAGTCACGCACACCAAACAGGGCACGCGCATCTATCAGCGGTTCTTGCGCGAGATCTGCGGCTGCGAGGCCAGTTGGAACGCCGGCAACATCATCGAAGATGCCATCGCTCGAGTACGGGCGCAGGTCGGCAAGGGTCGCGTGCTGCTCGGTCTTTCGGGCGGTGTCGATTCGTCTGTCGTTGCAGCACTGCTCCATAAGGCGATCGGCGATCAGCTCGTGTGCGTCTTCGTTGACCACGGGCTGCTGAGATATCGCGAAGGCGATGCCGTGATGGATATTTTTGCGCGCAATCTCGGTGTGCGCGTGATCCGCGTCAACGCCGCCGAGCGTTTCTTTGGCGAGCTCAAAGGTGTCTCTGATCCTGAAGCCAAGCGTAAGATCATCGGACGTCTGTTCGTCGAGGTCTTCGACGAAGAAGCGAAGAAGCTTGCAGGCGCGGGTAATGGTGGTGCAGCGGCGGGTGACCGGGTGGAATTCCTCGCTCAAGGTACCATCTATCCCGATGTCATCGAGTCTGCCGGTAGCAAGACCGGCAAGGCGCACGTCATCAAGAGCCATCACAACGTGGGCGGTCTGCCCGCGCACATGAACTTGAAGTTGGTTGAACCGCTTCGCGAACTGTTCAAAGATGAGGTTCGTCGCATCGGTGTCGAGCTCGGTTTGCCTGCCGAGATGGTCTACCGACACCCATTCCCGGGCCCCGGTCTCGGCGTGCGCATTCTCGGTGAAGTCACGCGCGAAGCGGCCCACACACTGCAACTTGCGGATCACATCTTCATCGAAGAGCTGCGTAAGTCCGGTTGGTACGACAAAACAAGTCAGGCATTCGCCGTGTTTCTGCCCGTGAAAAGCGTTGGCGTCACGGGTGATGGACGCCGGCATGATCCGGTGATCGCGTTACGTGCCGTCGAAACCATCGATTTCATGACGGCCCATTGGGCACATCTGCCTTATGACCTGCTCGATGTCTGCTCACGCCGCATCGTCAACGAGGTCAAAGGTATCAGTCGGGTTGTTTACGATATCAGTGGGAAGCCACCGGCCACCATCGAGTGGGAGTGATGTCGCGTTACATCGACGACACGCGTGATTGGGTCGAGCGGGTGGTTATCGGTCTCAAACTTTGTCCTTTCGCACCGGCGCCTGCGCTCAAAGGGTTGATCCGCTACGCGACGAGCGACGCCGATACCCGAGAGGCGTTGCTCGAGGACCTGGCGACGGAGTTGCAGCGGCTCGTTGCATCACCGCCTGAGGAGATCGAGACGACCCTGTTGATCCACCCGCGGGTTCTGCAGGATTTCTACGACTTCAATGATTTTTTAGAGGTTGCGGATGAGTTGCTGCGGGTGTTGGAACTCGAGGGTGAGATCCAGATCGCGAGCTTCCACCCCGATTACCAGTTTGCGGGCACCCAGTCCGATGACATCGGTAATGAGACCAATCGGTCGCCTTACCCGACCCTGCACTTGTTACGGGAGGAGAGTATCGCGCGGGCGGTCGACTCTTTCGGGGATACCAGTAGCATCCCCACCACTAATCTCACGACTCTTCAACGATTGGGGCAGGAGAGACTCCGGGCGTTGAAACGCGGCGCTCCATAATGACCAACGCATCAACCAACGCCTTGAGTCCGAAGAAACTGTTGCACACGAAGTGGACGGCCGTGACGCCGCGCAACAAAGAAAAGCATTTTCTCGTGACCAAGGTGATTGAGCCGTTGCCGCCCGGGTCGCCCGTGGTGTCGATCGAGATCGAGGCGGTTCATTCGAAGCGAGTCCGTGTCATCGCATGGCGGGAGCTCAAGGACGCGCTGCAGTGGCGACGTGGATGGGTCTGAGGGCAGGTAGTAAGGTTAGACAACCAATCGTTTTAAGGAGAAGGCCATGTTCGTCAGAGTGAATTGGATCAGCAAGCTTCACGGATTCGTTATGGCGATGCTCGTTTCCATCGCCGCGCCGATGGCCGTGGCGCAGGAGTCGCCTCTCAAAACTGAGCGTTACACGCTCAAAGTGGAGACGGTTGTCAGCGATCTGACGATGCCCTGGAGTGTGGCGCTATTGCCCGACGGCTTGACACTCATCACCGAGAAGGCCGGTAATCTTCGCGTGGTTCGCGAGGGTCGGTTGCTCGCGCAACCGGTGGCCGGCTTGCCCAAGGTCACGCCGCGCGGTCAGGGCGGATTGCTCGATGTTGTTGCGCATCCGGGGTATCGCCAGAATCAGTTGATCTACTGGACCTACTCGGCTGGAGACGCTGAAGCCGTGGGGACCGAGGTCGCGCGCGGTCGATTTTCCTGCGAGGCAGATCAATGCCGTGTCACCGATGTACAGGTGATCTTCACGCAGCAACCTAAGGTGAACACCGGCCACCATTTCGGTTCACGGCTCGTCTGGGATCGTGATGGCAACCTCTTCGTCACCCTCGGTGATCGTGGTCGTCAGGACGAGGCTCAAAATATCGGTAATCACCTTGGCACCGTTTTGCGACTCACGGAAACCGGTGCCGTCCCCGCGGACAATCCGCTCGCCAAGCGCGAGGGGGCGATGCCGCAGATCTTCACCTACGGCAATCGTAATGTGCAGGGTGCGGCCATTCATCCGCGCACGGGCGAGTTGTGGGCGCATGAGCACGGGCCGCAAGGGGGCGACGAACTCAATATCCTGCGCGCGGGTCGCAATTATGGTTGGCCAGTGATCACTCACGGACGCACCTACGGGCTGGGCCGCACCATTGGTGAGGGCACCGAGCGCGACGACGTACCCAAAGCGTTGAAGATCTGGCTACCGCAGTCGATCGCACCGTCCGGCCTCACTTTTTACACGGGGAAGCAATTTCCGCAGTGGCAGAGCAGTCTGTTCCTCGGCTCTTTGCGCGAGCAGATGCTGATTCGCCTCACCTTGAATGGTGATGCTGTGACCGGCGAGGAGCGAATCAGTGGTTTCGGTCGAGTGCGCGATGTACGCGAAGGGCCCGATGGCGCGCTTTATGTCTTGTCGGAATCGATGGGCAAGTTGTTCCGTTTGACGCCGATGAAATAAACGATCGGGCTCACTGCGCCCGGCAAGTGGTGCCCGGCAGTGCGCGCAATTCGTCCTTGCCACGTTCGCGCAGGAAGCACTCCTTGCCGTCTGTGACGAGCTCGAAGTAACGCGGCATCGCCGGGCTGTTGCCCTCGTATGGCCCAGGCGGGGGCGGCAACACCGAGATCAAAGAATCACGAGTCAGATCGACAGGGCCGAGTGTGACTCGGCCCGCTCCGACCGCCTCGGCGATGGCCTTCTCGAGCCGCATACGCGTCTGATCGTTTGGTTCGAGCAAGACCGCGGCTCTCAACGTAGCTCCAGCTATGCTTTGGCACGCGCCGGCACTCGCGGCAAGACTCAAGACCAACGCGATCTTGCCCGAGCGCGTGCGCATCTCAACGGGTTCCCGTGCGATTCGATGGCATCGTCATGTCGTAATTCGTCTCCATCAGGCTGCGCGCCGGTAGTTCGAGTGGCAGCCCCGACACACTCTGCCGAATCATCTTGGTCGCCGCTGCGCCCGAGGGTTGCACGGGGCAAGTCCCGTTGACGCGGAACTGTAGCGCCGCGGCGAGCAATGCCTCGTTTGGATCACCGAGCTCGCGCGTCAAATCGTCGGCCACTTCGCATCCGGGCATGCGTACGCCGAACTGCGTCGACGAATTGTTCGGCAAGAACCCATCGGCGTAATCGCCGAAGGACTTGTCGTTGGTCGTCTGGAACTGAATCGTGTAGTACGTCTCGCCACAGTTGTCCTGCGGATAGAAACCATAGGGTTTGCCGCAGGTTTTCGATCCGATGAGATTGACCTCCAGATCGATGCCACGCAGGCCGTTGATCACGGCTTCGCTTGCGCTGCAGGTCTCGGCGGTGGAGAGGATGAACACGCGCGAGAGATTGAGCGCCGGCAGATCGGTGCCGCTCGTGAGGGTGAAGCCGAGCGTTTGCGAGTAGAACGGAGTCGGATTATTCGCTCCCCCCGTCACCGGATTTAGCGATCCTGCGCCCTGATTGAAGCGCAGCTTCGAGAACGATTTACCAGCCGTGCGATTGCTCCCGGCGATCATATAAGCAAGCTGCGACGAGACGGCTAAAAGCCCGCCGCCGTTATAGCGCAGATCGAGGACGAGATCCGTCACGCTATTGATGCGAAGCTCGGTGATCGCTTGAACGATGGCGCGCTCGCTCTCGAAAGGGCTGAACGTGTTGAAGAGGATGTAGCCGACCTTGCCGGTCGGTGTGTTGATGATGCGAGTGCGATTGACGGGGCTCGGTGACAGCGAGATCGATGTCATCGTGATCGTGCGATCGCTGGTCGCACCGGGATCTCGCACCACGAAAGTCGTGCTGACGCCGGCTGTGGCGGGGAAGAGCCCGGCATTGAGTTGGTCGATTTCAGATTGGGAATTGGCGTTGACGAGATCAATGCCATTCACTCGCAGCAGACGCGTTCCGCGCACGAGGTTGGCCTGCCCACCCGTGATGGCGGCGGCTGGAGACTGTGGTTCGGTGTATCCGACGCGGTAGTCACGCGGCGGCCTAGTCGAGAGCGCGATCAGATCCGCGCCGAAGGTCGCGCGCGGCGCCGAGTTCTGACGCTGCTGATAGGCGACAGTCGACTCGCTGAAATGAAAATCGTCTTTTTCTTTGCCCGAGGGAGTGACCGCGTTGGTTTTGAGCACAGCAAAGTACGCCGTTCGGCTCGTGAAGTTGGCGGGGTTTTGATCAGCAACCTCGGTGTTCCAAAGATACGTTTCGTTAGTCCAGGAGCGCAGCCAGAAGCGCTCCTCGAGTGCTGTCCCGGCCTTGTCCGGAAAGGGACGATTGTTGAGATCCACCCCGGTGCGTGGAATCTCGCAGCGATCTTTGAAGGTGCTCGCTGCGGCAAATACACCGGACGACCAGCTTGGGCCACTCGGCGGTGGTGGCGCAGGCGGAGGTGGTGGTGGGGGAGGCGCTGGCGGCGGTCCGACGACGGTGGGCGGAGCAGGCGTGTTACTGCCTCCGCCACCACCACCGCAAGCGCTGAGGCTCAGCGCACTGACACAAACGGCTGCGGCGAGCAGTCTCGCGCGAGCACGGGAAGTGGAATCAAAATCGGCAGTTGTCGACACAGAATCCCCCAACGGATGGCTCGCTCTCGAGCCGTCGGGAGATTATGCATAACGGTCGCGCGCTGCAACGCTCAAAGCTGCCGGTTCGGCAGTCGCGCCTGCCTCTATCGACCGCTGTTTACGCGGCTGCCGCTTCAACCGGCGGTGCGGAGCTTCGAATCAGATAATCAAAGGCCCCGAGCGCCGCCTTGGCGCCATCGCCTGCGGCGATGACGATCTGCTTGTACGGCACCGTAGTCGCATCGCCGGCGGCAAAGACACCGTGAGCGTTGGTGGCGCCGTGGTGATCGACCACGATTTCGCCGAAGCGTGACAGTTCGATCGTGCCTTTGAGGAACTCCGTGTTCGGGATCAAACCGATCTGCACGAACACGCCCTCGAGTTCGACTCGATGCGCCTGACCGTTTGCACGGTCCTTATACGAGAGGGCATTCACCGTTTTGCCATCACCATGGATCTCGGTGGTCTGCGCGTTCACGATGATCGAGACGTTGGGCAGGCTCTTGAGCTTGGATACAAGCACGGCATCCGCCTTCAGCTGATCCATGAACTCGACCACGGTCACGTGCCCCACCACACCCGCGAGATCGATCGCCGCTTCCACGCCCGAGTTGCCGCCGCCGATCACGGCGACGCGCTTACCCTTGAAGAGCGGGCCGTCGCAGTGCGGGCAGTAAGCGACACCGCGATTTCGATACTCGGACTCGCCCGGCACATTGACGTTGCGCCAGCGCGCACCGGTTGCGAGGATCACCGAGCGTGATCGCAGCGTGCCTCCGTGATTCATGACGACTTCGACAAGATCACCAGGCTTGGCAGCGGGGATAAGTTTCTCGACGCGCTGCAAATTCATGATGTCGACGTCGTAGTGGCGCACGTGCGCCTCGAGGTCGGCGGCAAATTTCGGTCCGTTGGTTTCGAGCACGGAGATGTAGTTCTCGATGCCGAGCGTATCGTTCGTCTGACCGCCAAAGCGCTCCGCGGCAATGCCCGTTCGCAGTCCCTTGCGCGCGGCATACACGGCAGCGGCCGCACCCGCAGGACCACCACCGACGATGAGTACGTCATAGGGCGCCTTGGCGTCGATTTTGGCGCGCTCTTTTTCGGCGCTGTTGGTGTCGAGCTTGGCGAGTATTTCTTCGAGGGTCATGCGGCCCGAACCGAAGAGTTCGCCGTTCAAAAATACCATCGGCACGGCCATGATCTGGCGAGCCGTGACTTCATCTTGGTAAAGCGCGCCATCGATCACGACCGTTTCGACGTTCGGGTTGATTACCGACATCAAGGTCAGTGCCTGCACGACATCCGGGCAGTTGTGGCACGAGAGGGACATGAACACTTCGAAGCGCAGCGAGGCGGACAGGCTGCGGATCGACTCGATGCTCGCCTCATCGACTTTGGGCGGATGACCGCCGCTCCACAGCAATGCGAGCACCAGCGAGGTGAACTCGTGACCGAGCGGTACGGCTGCAAAGTGCAGCGAGCTTGAGGTGCCCACTCGTCGAATCTGGAACGAGGGGCGACGGGTTTGTTGACCGTCCAGCCTGACCGACACTTTGTCGGTCAGGCTGGCGATCGTCTCGAGCAGGGCGCGCATTTCCTGCGCGCCCTGTGACTCATCAAGAGACGCAATGAGCTCGACGGGTTGGACTATCTTCGTGAGATAAGCCCGTAACTGGGACTGGAGAGTTTCGTCGAGCATCACGTTCTTCCGATGAGCGGTGGGGGTTGCTTAGATCTTGCCAACGAGGTCGAGCGACGGCTTCAGCGTCTCTGCACCCGGAGTCCACTTGGCCGGGCAAACCTGACCCGGGTTCTTGGCGACGTACTGAGCGGCCTGAACCTTGCGCAGCAATTCTTTGGCGTCACGGCCGATACCGTTGTCGTGGATCTCGCACAGCTTGATGACGCCGTCCGGGTTGATCACGAAGGTGCCGCGCAGGGCGAGGCCTTCTTCTTCGATCATCACGCCGAAGCTGCGGGTGATGGCGCCGGTCGGATCACCGACGAGCGGGTAGTTGACCTTGCGGATCGTGTCCGAGGTGTCGTGCCACGCCTTGTGCGTGAAGTGCGTGTCGGTCGACACGCCATAGATCTCAACGCCGAGCGACTTGAAGGTGTCGTAGTGGTCGGCGAGGTCACCGAGCTCCGTCGGGCAGACGAAGGTGAAATCGGCCGGGTAGAAGAAGATCACGGACCACTTGCCCTTGAGCGACTGGTCGGTAACTTCGACGAACTTGCCGTTGTGGTAGGCCTGGGCCTTGAACGGCGCGACGGTGGTATTGATGAGGGACATGTGACTTCCTATCGATAGTGAAAAAAGGTTGCAACGCACCGCAACCTAGCGGCGCGGGGCGAATGATGGGACCGAAATTAGAATTAGTCCAATCGACAGAACGGATGCTGTCGATAGATTTCATCAATCGCCAGCGAACGGCTATTGCCCGCCGCCATACCATCCAATTTCTGTATGTGTTCATACAAAAATCAATAATCTTGTATGGCATGACCGGCGCTCGTACAGTCTCAACGATATCAGCGTCATGTGGGGAGCATTCGATGTCAAAGTCCATCAAGCCTGCCGCGGCTTTCGTGCGAGTCGCTTTATTCTCAGCTGCGGTGGCCGGGTTTGCCGGTGCCAGCGTGGCTCAAGAGGGCGCCTCTGACGAGTCGCTGGCCGAGGTCACGGTCACCGGTTCCCGAATTGCCCGAACCGACGCGTCGGCTGTCGGTCCGGTGATGACCTTGTCTCTCGAGGATATCGAGGCAGCGGCGCCTTTGTCCGTCGGCGAGTTGTTGCAAGAGCTCCCCGGCGCTGGAGTCAGCCTCAATTCCAACGGCACCCAGGGAACCTCGTTCGGTGTCTCCGCGGTCAATTTGCGTTACCTCGGTAGCTCCGAGGGCTCGGGTAATCGTGTCCTCGTTCTGGTGGATGGCCATCGCTGGGTCAATGCGGCAGGTGGACGAGGATTTCGAGATTTCGTTGACCTCAATACCATTCCGCTCGGCATGGTCGAGACGATCGAGGTTCTCAAGGACGGTGCCTCGGCAATTTACGGTGCGGATGCCATCGCGGGTGTGGTGAACATTCGTACCCGTAAAGAGATCGAGGGTATCGAGACTCGTTTGAGTTACGGTGAAACGTCCGAGAGCGATGGTGCGAGCCTGAGCGCCTCCTTGAATGCCGGTCAGCGATTCGGTCGCGTGTCTGCTTTGGTTTCACTGTCCTACGTTGACTCAGATCCCATTCTCACGACGGCTCGAAGTCTTACGGCACTCGCGAACGTGCCGGTGACAGCGCCCCCAGTCAGTCCGAGAGGTCTGTATGTGCTTCCTGGCGTTTCGACGGCGACTGCGCCGATAACTCGGGCTCCCGGCGCGGCCGGGTCGGCGCCGACGGACTTCCGCGCCGCTCGCTTGCCCGACGATTTCTACAACACGCTGACTCAAGGCATTTACTCGGTCGGACCGAGTCGTCGTCTCGGCGTCTTCGGGCGCATCGGTCTCGAGATCAATGAAGACACCCGTGCGGCGATCGAGTTTCTTTACAACGAGCGTGAGTCGAGTCAGCTGTTCGCACCGCTGCCCATCGATATCCGCCAGAATCAGGGTTACACCATTCCGGCGGATCATCCCTTTAATCCGTGGAAGCTAGCCTTCACGGGTAGCACGCTTCGCTTGCAGCGCGTGCCAATCGAAGTCGGCAATCGTAACAATGTTCAGGATGTCGAAACGCAGCGCGTGGCGTTGACCATCGAGGGCGCGATCGATCTCGGCACTCGCTGGAACTGGGATTTCTTTGCATCGAAGTCGGAGAACGAGGCGACGTTCGCCGCCATCAACCAGGTCAACTACGACAATCTGGCGTTGGCGTTGGGCCCCAATGCGCGTTGTGCAGCGAATCAGTGCGTGCCGCTTAATCTATTCGGCGAAATGACGCCGGCGATGGCCGACTACATTCGTTTCAACGGCCTTGATAGCAACGGTACTGAGCAAACGAACGCTGCCTTCAATCTGTCGGGGCGATTCGGTTCTCTGCCGGCGGGTGATATCGGCCTAGCCAGTGGTATCGAGTGGCGAGAGGAAGCGGCCTATGATCGTCCCGATGCGTTCGCCAATTCTGCTCCCGTCTTCGTGACCGCGGCGCGAGGGCGAACGTCCTCTGCGCAGCGCGATGCGACCGTTGGTGAGTACGACCTGTGGGAAGCGTATGTCGAACTGGATGTGCCGTTGCTTGCGAACGCGCCAGGTGCCTACTCGCTCAGCGTGAACGCGGCGACACGTTACTCGGACTACTCCTCGTTCGGTGATGCCACCACCAACAAGCTGGGTGTGTCATGGCGACCCGTCTCGACCTTGTTGATTCGCGGAACGGCCTCCGAGGGGTTCAGGGCACCCTCGATCCTCGAGCTCTATCAAGGCAGTCGCCAGACTACATTCCAGGCGGTCGATCCTTGCAATGGCGGCGGTGCGGGTAAACCTGGCTGCGCGGGAATTCCGTCCACCTACAACCAGAACCAGTTTGGCGCAGGCACTTTGAAGGGTGTCGTCGGCGGCAACCCGAATCTCAAAGCAGAAACGGCAGACACATTGACTGCGGGATTTGCCTGGACGCCGGAGTTGATCGAAGGTCTATCGGTCACGGGCGACTGGTGGAAGATTCGTATCGACGATGCGATCGCTTCGCAGACCGCACAGCAGATTTTGACGTTGTGCGCTACGCGAGCGGGCTCCTATTGCGACAACGTCACTCGTGAAACGACGGGCGAGGTGTTGGAGCTTCGGCAGTCTGTCGTCAACTTCAACCGTATCGAAGTCGAGGGTGTGGATGTGACCGTGCGTCACGAGCTGGAGAGCTCGATGGGACGTTTCAGTTTCATCGCAGACGCTTCGCGATTGCTGCACTTCACGACGTTTGCGCCGCAGTCCGATGGAACGGTGGTCATCACAGAGCAAGCGGGGCGTGGTGACACACCGCGTGCGACTTTCCCGAAATGGAAAGGCCAGCTCGGTATGCAATGGCGTCGTAACGAGTGGAATGCGGGTTGGCGCTCGCGTTATATCGGTGGCGCGACCGACGTGGCGGGCAATCCGATCAACGGCGGCGAGACGTCTGCCACCTGGTATCACGATCTGCAGGTCGGTCGCGACTTCGAGGATCTCGGAACTCGCGTAACCGTGGGCATCGATAACGTCTTCAACAAAATGCCTCCGGCGTCATGGGCTAATAACCCGATCAATTACGACATCTACACCTACGATGCTCGTGGTCGATACTTCTTCGTGAAGTTGGCGGCAGACTTTTAATGCGCTCGTGCTGACACGTCGAGCGTTCACCGGTGCAGTGCCCGCGCTTATCGCGGGCACTGCGCTATCGACCATCGGAAAAGCCGAGTCCGATGTGTTCCATCTGGGACTGCTGGGGCAAAGTCTGCTTCGTCACGATCTGCGCAGCCATTCGTGGCGCGACGAGGCGCAGATCGGTAGTACGCTGAAGGCGTTCGATGCGTGTTTCAGCAATCTAGAGTGCGTGATACTCGGCGCCCGAGCGGGTGAACCGACTCGAGCCGTTGAGGGGGTTCACAGCGCTCCTCCCGAGGTGATCGACTATCTCACTGGTCTCGGCGTGACTCATTTTGCTGCATCGAACAATCATTCCTTCGATCTCGGCACGGGTGGCATTCTCGATACGATCGAAGCCTTCAAACAACGCGATTTGATGGCTGCTGGCCTTGGCTTCGATGACGCGGCTGCTCGAGCGCCCGTTTATCGGTCGGGTCGTCGCGGAGGAACGGTTGCCGTAGTTGCGGCGGCGGCTGGCATGATTCGAGCAGGCGGATCGGCCACCGTGGATCGGCCTGGCGTCAATGAAATTCGCCGTGAGTCGAGCGGAGATCTGAATAGTCTCGATGTTCGACGAACGCTCGATTCTATTTCGGCAGCTCGGAAAAGCGCTGATATCGTCATCGCGTATCTGCATAACCATTACTGGGAGTTGGATATCTCGGTGACGCCGAAATGGCAGCGGCAGCTCGCACGCGAAATGATCGACGCCGGTGCATCGGTGTTCGTCGCCCATGGAACTCCCTTGCTTCAAGGGATGGAGATGTACTCGGGAGCGCCCTTGTTTCATGGTCTGTCGAGTTTCTTCTTTCAAACGCGAAAATCACCCGACGCGTATGGTCAGGCCAATTGGCAGAGCCTCATCGTTGATTGCAAGTTCGTCGGGGGGCGTTTCGAGGAAGCTGTTGTGACGCCGCTACGATTACAGGCGGTTGGTGACGATGGCGACGCAGATTTCGTGACGCGCGGCCGTCCACATTTTGCCACCGGCGCTGATCGTGATCGCATTGTCGATAACGTGGTTGCGCTCTCTGCAGCGCTGAATCAACCTCTTCGCGTTCGCGAGGGAGTTGCGAGTTTGCGGGCAAGCTGATTCGACGAACTATCTTTGCTCGACTGCAGATCGGCAAACCATCGTTTGGTTTCCGTCAAAAACTCCAAGGCGAGACGCGTCGGCCCGGGCACAGAGGCTGTTACGAATGCATATTCGTGACGAAGATCCGGCCTGAAGGGAAGCGCTACTAAATCGCCCTTCAGATACGGTCTTGCCAACAGGGCATTCACGATGGTGACGCCGACGCCTTGCGCGGCAAAGCCGCAGGCTGAGCCAATCGTATGCGTGTCGATGCGCGTGTGTGGCTCGACCCCGGCTTCGGCAAAGGCGGTCTCGATCTGCGCACGCGACTGACGACCCTGACCCAACAAGATCAGCGGCTCTCCGCGCAGGCGCTCGGGATCCAAATAATCCAGCCGCGAGAGCGCGTTCTTTCTTGATAGCACGCACACCGAACCGCTGGAGACGACCGGTTCGGCCGTCAGGTCGTTTCTCTCAACCGGTGTCTTGATGAATCCCGCATCGACTGCGCGGGTGGCGATCATCGTCTTGGCAGTCTCTACGCTGCGCGTGTCGATGCTCAGGTGAACATCTGGAAAGCGCTTGATGAAGCGGGCGATCACCTCGGGCAAGACACCTTCCGAGAAACTCGGCGGTGCCACCAGTCGAAGTCGACCGACCCGAAATTTGCTGATGTCTTCGATAAGATCGCGTACGTGACCGATGCTACCTAATGCGAGTTCTGCCTCTTCGAACAGCAACATCGCATCGGCTGTCGGAATCAATCGGCCGCGGTCCCGATGGAACAGAGCGAACCCGATCGACTTTTCGAGAGTCGCCAGCAATCGACTAGTTGTCGGCTGAGTCAGATTCAGTTGGCGTCCGGCTGCAGTGACAGTGCCAGTACGCACGACTGTCACGAAGGCTTTGAGCGCTCTTAGATCGATACCCGATTTCACGTGCTCAGGGACACTCTCGGAAGTGTGCCTCTACTCTCGAAGAACAATGGTCGCCCCAATATACGCGGTTTTGCGCCTTGACTGCCCGGGATGGGGTGCCCGCAGGAGCGCCTGTGTTGGGGTTGACGTCGAATCGTGGGAAGTTGCTACTCGCGACATCGACGCGAATTCGGTGACCGGTTGCGAAGCGATTCGCAGTCGGCGGCAGAACAATCTGAATTTGATAGCGTTTACCGCTCTCGGCGAGTTTCGGTGTTTCGAAGGAATCACGAAACCGAAGACGCAGAATGCCATCGGTTAAGTTCATGGCGTACCCATCGGGCAACTCGGACGACGGTGGATACACATCAAGCAACTTCACCGTGAAATCGGTATCTACTGCGGAGGTCGATACCCACAGCGTGGCTGTGATCGGTCCGATGATTTCGACCGCCTGTTTGAGCGGTTCGGTTTGAAAAACCATCACGTCCGGTCGATCAGCAAGCGGTGCGCCTGTTCCGTCGCTACCAAAGATACCGGGCACCTCGCATTGATCAAAGGCGCCACCTTCCATGACCGGAGCGCCCGATGTTATTGGGCCGCCGATCGTTGGCACCGGGTTTTCGGGATCGTGGGTCCATTCGACAAATTCGTCAGCAGCAGTCACTCGATCGAATATCAGTGACTCTGATGGGCCCAAGTACAGTGACCGACGGAGGCAGTCTTTTGGCGGCCAGGCGTCCGTGTGCAACCAGTAGCCACCATGCTGTAAGCGACCTGCAGCATCGAGTGTGCCGAGGCCGCCACCCATGACGAAGATCGTCACGGCTGAAGACAAGTAATCGGTCGTCGTCGTTCGGCGTAAATTTTTATCGAACCAAGCGCGTTTGAAGGCAAAGTAATCGGGCGCGAGATTGCCATCAATGCGTGCAGCGTCGCCGAAGTCGACGGCGCCTGAGTGGCTATCCGAGCGTCTGCCGTGAATCCAGGGTCCGAGTAGCAACCTGACAGATTGTCGTCCCGCTGCGGTCAGTCCGAGATAGTTTTCACTCGCGGTGAGTGCGTACGGATCGTACCAACTCGATACGAACAGCATCGGAATCTCGGGAAAGGCGTCGTGGTGACCGATTGCATACAACTCTGGGCGGCGCCAGAAGTCGTCGAAAACATCGTGCTGCCATTGTTCGACGACGTAGGCTTCGTATTCCGGGACGGCGGAAATAGGCGAATGCCCGCTAGTCCAGACGGAACTCATCCAGTCGCGCACATCGATTTTATCGAGCGCGGCTCGGTCTGCAGTCGAGAGGCGTTTTGCTGCAGCGAGTTTGGCGTGCTTAAAGGCCCACGTCAGTTGCTTAAGTTCGTACGCGCCACCTTGCCTGATCCCGTTGTGATACGCGCTGGAGAATCCGCCCGAGTCGACGAACATGGCATCGAGTCCTTTGGGAGCGAATGCAGCAAGCGCGGTTTGTACGTGCGCTCCATAGGAAAACCCCAGGGTTCCGATGTGTCCATCACACCAGGGCTGTTGCAGTACCCACTGCAGCGTGTCGAGTCCATCAGCAGACTCATGGACGTATTTTTCGAATACGCCGCTCGAGTCGAAGCGTCCGCGACAATCCTGAATGACATAGGCGAATCCAGCCGCTGCGAAATGTTCGGCGACCTCGGGTTTGCTGATCGGGGAGGGCGACGCTTTAGAGTAGTCAGCGTGATTCGTGCCGCGTCGACCATAAGGCGTACGCTCAAGCAGTACCGGGAATGGCCCGGGCCCGCTAGGGAGATACACGTCGGTCGCCAGCTTTTCACCATCACGGGTCGTCACGTACTCCGTGAGGCGGCTGCCGCGATCAATGGCTTCCGATGTCACGGCACACCCACGGTGTAAAAGGCGCTAACGTCCGGCCCTGGGGGTAAGCCGAGACCAACCCAAATCGCAACGAGAGCAAAGCCGGCGATACCAAAAGCGATACTGAAGGGCAGCATGAGGGCGATCAGTGAGCCAACGCCAAAATCTTTGACCCATCGTTGGCAAATCACCAGCACCAACACGAAGTTGGATGCAATCGGCGTGATGATATTGACGATCGAATCACCCATTCGATAGGCAGCTGTTGTCATTTCCGGGCTGATCCCCAGCAACATAAGCATTGGTACGACGATGGGCGCCATTGCGCTCCATTTAGCCGATGACGAACCGATCAGGAAATCGAAAATCATCGCGATCAACAGTAGTGGCAACAACATGACGGATGCGCTGAGGTCGAGTTGCTGCAACGCCGAGGCACCATTGATCGCCAAGATCGGACCCAAGTTCGACCACGAGAAAAGCGCGATGAAATGCGATGCGAAGAACGCCAGCACGAGATAGGGAGTCAGGTCTCGCAAGCCGTGTCCCATCATCTTCACGATGTCCCGGTGCGATTTCACAGTGCCTACTGCACTTCCATACGCCCAGCCTACGGCGATGAAAAAAATCATGAAGCCGGCGATCAGAGCCTGATAGAGCGGCAGTAGGCGACCGGATCCCACGGCGTCGGGATCAACTAGCGGTGAGAAGCCCGGATTGATTGCCAGCGCTGCGAAGACCACAACGACCGTTGCGCCTGCTAGCGCGGCACGGAAGAGACCACGGGTCTGACTTCGGGGGTCGATGAGATCGGTATGTGCGCTTTCCGTCGCCACTCCGTCGATGCTCCAGCGTCGGGTGTAAGGCTCGACGATCCGGGCAGCCACTGGCCACGCAATGATGAAGAGCAGGGCGCCTAGGCTTGCAGTGAACCACCAGTTACCGAGAGGATTCATCTGGTGGTTCGGATCGATCATCAGCGCGGCGCTATGCGTGATCCCGAGGATCAGTGCATCGAACTGGCCCGGGACGAGGTTGGCAGCAAACGCACCGGAGATTCCGGCATAGGCTACCGCGACGCCGAGTAGCGGGTGACGACCCGACTGGCTGAATACGATAGCCGCAAGCGGGATCAACACCACATACGCCGCGTCTGCAGCATGATGTGAGAGTAGTGCTGCGGCGAAGGTCGCGGGAATCAACAGCGATGTTGGCGCTTTCTTCACCAAGCGGCCGATCGATGCGGCAAAGAACCCGGAGCGTTCGGCAACGGCAGCGCCGAGCATCACAACAAGCACGAGGCCGAGCGGCGGAAACGAGGTGAAGGTTTTCGGCATCTCGACCAGTAGCCGCCGAACATTGTCGGAACTCAGCAGACTCTCTGCCCGCAGCAGTTCGCCCGTCGAGGGGTTCACGGCACTCACGCCAGCCGAGTGCGCAAGGACTGAGCCGACCACGAGCGCCAGCATGAGCCAGAGGAATATGAATACGGGGTCGGGCAAGGAGTTGCCCAACCTTTCGATCCGGTCGAGTCGCCAGGGTCTCGGCGATGAGTTTGGTCGGCTGTTCATCAAGATCACTAAGCGTCCAGTTGAGGCTACTGGACTGGCTCGATAATGCAAGATGATCGACTCGGAGCATTGGGGTATTTAAAAAGTGAATGCCCCGAGGCGCTTTAAGGTTATAGCGGTCAAGTATGATTTCGACCATGAATACCCAGCAGCTGAAGGCAATCTTGGGGGCGGGGCTTGCCACGCTCGTGTTGACCATGACCGCGAGCGCAGAGCCCGCGCAGGGTCGTGTCATCGAGTCGGCCGACGACTTTGCGGTGTTATCCACTCGCGAGCGGGTCGAGCCTGAGAACCGCATGGTGCGCGAGCGTCTCGAAACGCTGCTACCACGCTTGATGGTCGAGACCGATCTCGACATGTGGCTCGTGATCAATCGCGAGTACGCTGAAGATCCAGCGTATTTCACGCTCGTGCCGCAGCCGAGTTTCGCGGCTCGTCGCACTACCATGCTGGTGTTCCATCGCAAGGCCGATGGGACGGTGGATCGGCTATCCGTCAATCGATATCCGCTCGGCGAGCCTTATCAATCTGCTTGGGCGGGTGGTGATCTCGATGCGCAGTGGAAGGCGCTCGGTGAGCTCATCGTCAG
>Ga0315906_10004715_pt1 | contig 17368 bp, 12 predicted proteins | sample LakEriMetagenome_4_FD_203526 | JGI IMG/M metagenome (GOLD analysis project Ga0315906, IMG submission 203526) | Freshwater fungal communities from buoy surface, Lake Erie, Ohio, United States - Buoy 2 MA122 | ecosystem: Environmental > Aquatic > Freshwater > Lake > Lake biofilm | place: USA... | reverse complement strand
TATTATTTTTATTAATATTATTTTTATATTCTGTCATTTTAATATAAAATCCTTTCATCATTTCATTATAACGATCTTGCGGATTCATGTTAATTTAAATTAATCATTAATATAATCATTTTTTATTTAAAGATAATTTAGAACTGTCTTTAAATACCTAAAAATCAGTTATGTTTAAAGTAATAATATTTTATTATTTCATTATAAATAAAAATTATTTCAAGTTATATTAAAATCATTTAAAGATATTTAAAAATTATCCTTAAGTTATTATTATTAAATTATATAAACATATATCATTATCATTTTAATTGATAATGATTATTGACGATTATATTGAATATGATGTTCAATATAAATTAAAATATGGTGATAATACAATAATTTTAATGCAAGTTGGGTCGTTTTTTGAAATGTATTCTATTACTGAAAATTGTAAATTTTTAAGTAAAATTTGTGATGTTTGTAATATTCAATTAACTAAAAAAAATAAACAATCTATTGAAATTTCTAAGCATAATCCATTAATGTGTGGTATTCCATGTTATACATTAGAAAAATATTTAAAAATTCTTACTGAAAATAATTTTACAGTTGTTTTAATTGAACAAATATCAGCTCCACCTAATCCTGAAAGAAAAATTACTGAAATTATTAGTAAAGCAACTAATATTTCTGGTATTACATCTAAAAAAAGTAATTATATTATTGTTTTATATTTTGAAGAAATGAAAGATAATTTATTAGTTGTTGGTATTTCTGGGGTTGATTTAAGTACAGGTAATTGTTTTGTTTATGAAATTGGAGCTAATCAAAAGGACACACAAATAACATTAGATGAAGTTTATAGATTATTAACCATTTATAATCCAAGTGAAATTTTAGTATTATCTGAAAATGAAATTAAAAATAAAAGTCAAATTATTGAAATTATAAATTCAGTCAATTCATTAATTCATTTCAAATGGACTAATTTTGAATTATTCTCAACTATTAAGAAAATTGAATTTCAAAATAAAATTCTTGAAAAATCTTTTGAAAACGATTCAATGTTATCTATTTGTGAATATCTAAATTTAGAAAGAATTAATTATGCTAGAATTAGTTTCTGTTGTTTATTACAATTCGCCTACGAACATAATAATGAAATAATTAAAGAACTTAATATTCCTGAAATTTTAGAACAATCCAAAATTCTAACTATTGAATATAATAGTTCTATTCAATTAAATATTATTAGTCATAATGAAAATGAACGTCCATTATTAGATATTTTAAATAGATGTTCTACTGCCTTTGGGTCAAGAGGTTTCAAAGAAAGATTATTAAATCCAATTAATAATTATGATGAATTAAATAGGAGATATGATAAAATTGATGAATTATTAAAAAATAAGAAATTCAAATTGATTAATAAATATCTAAATAATATTAATGATTTAGAAAGAAGCAAAAGAAAAATCTTATTAAAAAAATTCAATCCTAGTGAATGGAATTATTTTATGAATTCTCTTGAAAATGCCATTGAAGCATTTAAAATTATTAATAAAGATGATATTATTATTAAAATTCAAGAAATTATCAATTATTTAAAAATTATGAATTTTGATGAATGTGGCAAATATAATATTAATGATATTAAAACTAATATTTTTAGTAAAGGTCATGTTCCAGAAGTTGATGAATTAACAATAATAAGAGAAAATAATTTAACGATTTTGAATAATATTTGTGAAAGTATTTGTGATATTGTTGATGATACAATATGTAAACTTGAAAATAATGACAAAGAAGGCTATTATATCTTAATAACTAAAAAGAGATATGAAACAGCATTAAATAAAAAGAAAAGTTATATGAGTAAATTTGAAAAAAAAATAATTGGATCAAATAATAATAATCTTAAATTAACATCTAAGGAAATTAATGAATCATCTTCTATTATTGAAACAACTGAACATAAAATTCAATCCATAGTTACAAAAGAATATTTAAATTTTCTTTCAAAATTCTTAATTGATAACAAAAATAATCTAGAAATTATTATTGATGAATTAAGAGAACTTGATATTACTAATTGTAATGCTAAAAATGCTTTTGATTATTGTTATTATAAACCTAATATTATTACTGATGCTCCTAATTCATTCATCAAAGCTGAAAATTTACGTCATCCCATTATTGAAAGAATTTCAAATGATATTGAATATGTTGGTAATGATATTTCTTTAAATCAAAATGGAATATTATTATATGGGATTAATGCTTCTGGTAAATCATCATTTATGAAGGCAGTTGGATTATCAATAATAATGGCACAGAGTGGAATGTATGTTCCATCATCATTATTTGAATATTATCCATATAATCATATTATGACAAGAATATGTGGAAATGATAATATTTATAGAGGAATGAGCAGTTTTGTTGTAGAAATGACAGAATTAAGAAATATTTTACAGAGAGCAGATAAATCAAGTCTTATAATTGGAGATGAAATTTGTTGTGGAACAGAAGCTATTTCAGGAATTTCAATTGTTTCAGCGGCAATAAATGAATTAATAGCAAATAAAGCATCATTTATTTTCACAAGTCATTTACATGAATTAACAGATATTTCAATAATTAAAGATAAAATTGATGAAAATAAATTAAAAATCTATCATATGCACATTGAAATCAAGGATGATTTAATTATATATGAAAGAAAATTGAGAGAAGGTCAGGGATCAAATGTTTATGGAATTGATGTTTGCAAATCATTGGATATGCCATTAAATTTTATGAAAAATGCTGAATTAATTAAAAAGGAGGTTTTAGGATTAAATACAACTATTATAAATACAAAAACTTCAAATTATAATTCAAATGTATTTATTGATATATGTGAAGTTTGTAAGAAAAATAAAGGAACAGAAACACATCATATTAATTATCAATTAAATGCTGATGAAAATGGCAAATTTGATAACTTTAATAAAAATGTTCAACATAATTTAATTTCTATTTGTGAAGAATGTCATAAAAAAGAACATAATGGAAATATTGGAATAATCGGATATGTAATGACAAATAAGGGTAAAAAATTAGAAATAGATAATAAAAGTAGAATACATAAATTAATTAAATTTGAGAATGATAATTGGTATTATAGAACAAGAATTAATTCAAAATGGTTTCCAACAACTGAAACAGATATAATAACATTTTATAATCAACAAATGAAAACTTCAAATAAAAAGAGTGCCGAAATTTTGGCTGAATTTCTTTAATTTTTTTAAATAAGTAATAAAATGTTATTACTTATTTTTTTTATTGTATATATTATTATCGTGATATTAATAATAATATATCAATTATTTGAAACAAAATATACAAATAAAAATGAAACTAATTTAATTACTGATGGATTTAAGATTTTTGATAATGATGATGTACTTGAAATAGTTAAAAATAATTTATCAAAAGATTATGTCATTATTGATTATATATATATAATTCAAGGTTGCACGATTTCAACCTTTCATAGAGATGTAACGTCAAGTTCTTTTATTTTTAAAACAAAATATCCTGTATATACAATTATAAGTTATTATAATGATGGACCTTTATTAACATTATGTCCCGAAAGTCATACAACAACACCATTTTTATTTCAACCACCTGTAATAATATATGGAAGTCCAAAAACTACAATTTTATTTAATTGTGATATAGTACATGCTGGAGCTATTAATAATTTTGGAAATAATAGATTAGCAATCCAACGAAAGGTATGTCATAAAGATGATTTGATGACGTTAAAACACTTAATAGGAATTAAGAAAACAATTCTTGGAAAATGTAATAATAATAATAATTATATTTACGCATTAAGAAAATTTTCATTATTTTTTTCATTGCTAATTAATCATTTATTCACAAGTTTTTTACAAACTAAACCAGAAAAAAGATAGTTTAAGTGAATATTTGATTAATAAATTTTATATTGGAGATTTTTATTTATAATTAAAAAAAAATTTGATTAAATAATATAAATAATTTAATATATATAAACGATGTTTATAAATAACATTAAAATGATTGAACCAGCTACAGCATCAATCGCAGTATATTTATTAACAAAAACAAGTAAAATTAAACCATATGTTTTAAAAAAACAACCATTACATTATAAAAAAAAGATATGTAAATGGGTTTATAAAAATAAACATTTGATAGTTGATACAGCTTTAGATGAATTATCAGATTATTTATTTGATACTTCAAATATTATTCATATTCCTTCACCAACTATCATATTAATTATTTATTGGATAATGTTAATAATTTTTATATTTATATAAAATAGTATATATATATGAGTACAAGTTCATTAAATAATAAATATAAAGCTATTAGCAAAGAATTAGCAAAACGCGAAAAAACTTGTAATAATAAGGTTATTTATGAATATAAGAGACCAAAAGAAAATCCTTTTGCTATTTATAATTCCATAGATGAATTTAATAAAGCAAATCCATTCAATAGTGATAATAATTGTAAAGTTTTAGTAAATGATAATCAAATTAAAACAGATAAATTCAACAGATATTATAAAAATATTTATACCAAGGCAAGATGTAATACAGCAAATGGTAAATGGAATAAAAAAACAGTAAATAGAAATAATACTTATGATTTGGGAAATTGTTGGGTTGATGAAAATGAAAATGAATGCGGTTCTTTATTAACTAATTTTAAATTATTACGTAAAGAAGATCATATCAATGGAACTATAGATAAACGAGAACTTAGAGATGCGCGAAAATCATGTGAAATTAATACTAATTGTCATTTAAAAAAATTAGGAGAATATGAAGTTGACTGCGTTAGAAAAGATAAAGTACCAGAACATAAGAAATCAATTGGTTCTGAAAGTGTTAAAAGTAGTAGTAGTAGTAGTAGTAAAAAAATATTATCAGCTGAAGATGAAAATATAGATTTTAATGATATGGAAAATTCATTATATAGTTTATATAATTCAAAAAACGCACCTGAAACATTAAAATTAATAGGAAAAGGTAATAGATGCGTTGAAGGTTATATTGAAGAAGAAGAGGAAGAAGCATTAATGGAAGATATTTTAGATCAACAAATAATAGAACCAGTAAAAGAAGAAGACAAGCCAATAATAGCAAAATTAGAGGTTAATAAGAGTTTAGAAACAATGAAAACTTACATTAAAATGAATAATTCAGCTTATATGTTATATATTATTTATTTAATTATATCTTATGATACTTTTCCAAGTAAATTAGCAAGAATAGAACAATTGACATTATATATTAAACAAATACCAAATACAAATTTAGAAACAATTGTTAAAGAATATTATTTAGTAGAATTAAAGAATGTACTTGAAGATTATAAGAAATATTATCTTAGCCCAGATATAAAAGATGATATTATTAAATTTTATAAAAAATATTTTGGCGAATATATGTCTTCAAAAGATCCAACTATGACAAATAAAATTAATGATTTTATTTATAAATTATTTATAAGAAAATTTATAAAAACTTTAGATCCAAATAATAAAAAGGATGTTCCAATAATTAAACATTATATGAGCAGTCATGGAGATAAAATTGATTTATATTTTACAGAATTTAAGAATATATATACAAAAGTATCTAAAGAATATAAAATAGCGTATCAAAAATATAATAGGGAAAATAAATATAATGAAAAAAAAGGGGCTTATGAAATAACTCAGGAAGAATATGATAAATTATATGAACAATTATTATATTTAGAAAATGAAGCTATTAATTATTTTCGTTATTTTAAAGATGATTTTGTCGATGAACTTGATTTAGAAATTGAAAAATATGGCCAAATATATGTAAAATATGTAAGATATATGTTATCAACTATAAATCCATATAGTAAAAATATAAAAGACAAAATATTCTTTTTACAACATTTAGAATATAATATTAATGAACGTGAAGACAAATTTCAAGATTTTTTGGATGATTATTCAGAAATATATAGATCACGAAGTGTAAGTATTAATGATTATTTTCAAGTTTATAATAAATATTTCCCAGGCTATTTTACTGAAAATGAAATAGCACAATATATGAGTTTTATGAAAGTTAAAATTATTAATTTTGATCCAAATAATTCTGCTGATTATGTTGAATTATCTAAATATATTACAGATGGATTAGATATTAAGGAATTTAAAAGATTATATAATTTGATAAATAAGGAAGGTAATGCTAAATTTGATGAAGAATTAAAACTTTTATATAAGAAATTTTTTTCTGATTATTTTAAGAAAGAACATAAAAATATATATTCAAAATCATCATCATCACCAACATCAAAAATATCATCTATAAAATCATTTGGTAAGGTTGTATCATCATCTACAATATATGAAACAATGAAATCATTGTCATTGCCTTCAAGTGGTAATTCAAAAAAAAGTGTTAAAAATCCTAAATTACCTACTGTGCCACAATCTATAATTAATAATATTTGTAAAACAATTCATAAAAATAAATTACCTAAACGTGGAATGTTAATTTGGCATTCTACTGGAAGTGGTAAAACTTGTACTGCTACTTCAATTATGGATGGGTTTTGGGGAACTAAACAAAAAATTATTTATTGTAGTAGTAGAGATGCTTTAACTAGTAATCCTCCAATTAATTTTTATAAATGTGCTACTGATTTATTCCCAAGATTTGCTGGAAAATCATTAGATGAGGTTGATAAAGAATTTAGAAATGTTAGTTTCTTATCATTTGCCCAATTAGCAAACAGACTTAAAAATAAGGTTTTTAATTTGAATGATTGTATTTTAATTATAGATGAAGTTCATAATTTATTTAGACCTCTAGCAAATCAACGAGGACAACATGAATATGTTGAAAAATTATTAGTATCTGGAGCTACTAAATTTCCAAAAATGAAAGTATTTATATTAACAGCTACATTAGGAGATAATCCAGATGAAATATTCAAATTATTAAATATTGTAAGAGATAACAATACTCCTGAAATAGTTAAAAATGATTTAGATAATGTTGATGAATTCAAAACTAAAATAAGAGGTTTAGTATCATATTTTGATATGTCTAATGATAGTAGTAAATTTCCGATAGTTAAATATGAGGAACCTAAAGTTATTAATATGTCTAAACGTCAATTTGAAGAATATATAACTAAATATAAAGAGATTAAAGATGATGCTAAAAATTATGATAAATTATCAAAATTGAATTCATTAAATAAATATTGGGCTGCTGCTCGTCGTTATTCTAATATGCTTTATAATTTTGAAAAAGGATTAACATTACGAGAATTTAGTGCAAAATTAGAGGAATTATTAAATTCTGTTTATAGTTATCCAAATCAAAAACAATATATATATTCAGCATTTTATGAAAATAAAGGTTATGGAGGTCATGGTATATTGGCTATTGCTAAACAATTAGAGGCAAAAGGTTATTCAAGATTAACACCAAGTGAAGCAATAAAAATAATGGAAAATCCAAATGAAGATAATAAAAAACCAAGATATATATTAGCTATAAGTACTCAATTAGGAACGAATAAGGGTGCAGACCTAGATAAAATGAGAGCATTATTTAATGCTTCTTATAATAAAAATGGTGAATATGTACAATTATTTTTAGCATCACAAACATATAATGAAGGTATTGATCTTAAAGCTGTAAGACATATTCATATATTTGAACCTTTAATAACATGGGCTAGCGATAGACAAACAATTGGACGTGCTGCGCGTTTATGTTCTCATAGTGATTTGGATAAGAATGATTGGGATGTAACAATACATAGATATATGAGTAGTTTTCCAAGTGATAAAGCTAATCCAGAAATTATGAATAAAAAACTTGAATTAGCAAGTGTTATTGAAAGTTTAGAGCAAGAAGGAATAAAATTAAAATTGGATTATGATAATTATTCAAAAGAGGTTAAACAATTAAAGAAGGATATAACAGCAGCTAAAAAAGCTAAAATAGCATATGATGACATTAATGAAAAATTAGAATATGCTAATAATAATGTTATTGTTTTAAAAACTGAAATAGCTAAAAATAAAAATGAAGTTAAAGAATTACAAAAACAAATAAAGAAATATGATGATAATGATCAAGAAGGAAAAGGAGCTAAGAAAACAAAGAAGAAAATAGATGCTACAGGTGTTGAAAATATTGATAAATTCATATATGATAATGCTATAAGTAAAATGCAAAATATATTAACATTATATCAAGCAATGAAAGAAGCTGCTATTGATTGTCAAGTATTACAAAAGTTCCATAGTTCAGGAAATCTAAATATAAGTTGTCAAAAATATTAATATTTTTTTATTTTTGTTATTTTAAAAAATATATTTATTATATAATGACTATATATGATTGTGTTATTATTGGTTCAGGTCCTGCTGGATTAACATTTGCTACATTAGCAGATAAAACGGAAAATATATTAATAATAGAAAAAGATAAATATATTGGTGGATGTCATAAAGTTAATAGACAGAAATATGAAAATGAATATTATTTTAGTGAACACGGACCAAGAGTTTATATAAGTAATTATCATAATTTCAAAATGATATTAAATATTATTGGAGTAAAATTTAAAGATCTTTTTAGTAAATATAAGTTATCAACGGTATATTTATTATATACAGATATTGTTAAAAAACAAATATATAATTTTAATGAAATATGGATAATAACTGTACATTTTTTTAATTTTTTATTAGATCCAAATTATGCTAAAAATATATCACTTGAAGAATTTATGAAAACTAATAAATTTTCTGAAACCGCATTTGATTATACAGATAGATATGTTCGTATAATTGATGGTGGTGATATTTCTAAAATTTCCTTAAATACATATTTACAGATAATAAATGAGACATTATTATATAATATTTATCAACCTAAATTTCCAAATGATGAAGGTTTATTTAAAATATGGAAAAAATATTTAAATTATGTAGATTTTAAATTTAATACAACAATAAATAAAATAGAAAAAGAAAATGAAATAATTAAATTGACTTGTGATAATAATAATAATTATTATACTAAAAAATTAATATTAGCTATACCACCAGCAAATTTAAATAAAATATTAGAGAATTCACCAGATAATTTAAGAACAATCAATGATTTAGAAGATTATTCAATAAATACAGAATATAATGAATATATATCTGTTACATTTCATTGGAATTATGAAATCAAAGATTTAAATCAATCCGGATATATAAATACAACTGAATGGGGAGTTATTAATATAATTTTAAGTGATTATATGAAATTCAAAGAACATAATTCTAAAACTGTTATAAGTTGTGCTGTAACTTATTTAGATAGAAAAAGCGTTCGTTTAAATAAAACTGCTAATGAATGTTCTGATAAAAATGAGATCATATATGAAATATATAGACAATTAAAAGAAACTTATCAAAATTTACCATTACCTACATTAGCATTTATAAATAATTATTATAAAAATGGCAAATGGATATCAAATGAAACAGCATTTATACGCACTCCTAATTATAAATATCTAAAAAATAATAAACTTAGTGAAAATATTTATATTCTAGGAACACATAATGGACATGCTAAAGTACATTTCACATCATTTGAAAGTGCCGTTTCAAATGCTATACATTTAATAAATAATATTTATAAAACTGATTATGAAATTAAAAGACCTTATAATATTAAAGATGTTATAATAATAATTATAATAATACTGATATTAATTATAATATTATTTATAATTAAATATGGCGGATAATAGAGATGATGATGTAATAGTATTAATTGATGATAACATACCACAAATATCTAATAAAATAAAAGCTGATTTAGTGAATATTGCTGCTACAACACCATCATCAAGAGATGATAAATTATTAACTTTATATGAATTTAATACAGATAGAAAGAATACAGAAAGTCAAACAGAAACGAGTGATGCTTTAAATGATATTAATTATAGAAAAGATAAATTATATAAATCAATCAAAGAAAATAAAAAGAAAATAACAACATCATTATATATAATATCCGCTAAATATGACTTAATTTATTTTAGATATAATAGAATATCATTATTGATACTTATAATATCTACTTTGACAACTTTTATAGAGGCTGTAAGATTAACAATAATCAACTATCAAAATGATATTAAAGATAGTCAAATGAGTTTAATAATATCAAAAGACACAATTTCTTTAATAATAAATATGGTTTCTTTATTTTTAGGAACATTATTGACAATATTAAGTTCAATAGTTAAATTTAGAAATTATCGTGAAAATATGGAAAAACTTAAAAATATACATGATATTCTATTTAATTATAAAATAATGTATAATAAACAAAAAGATTTGATAGATTATTTTATGATGTCAAATAATATAACAATAGAATTATTTGATAAATTAGTTGAAAATGTTGAAAATATTAATAAAGAAATTAAAGATATAAATATTTTTGAAAATATACGAATAAAAGATATTATAAAATTCAATAGAATAAAAGTTCAACATGACATTGAATTGAAAAAACTTACTAATAAGAGAGAACTAGAATTTTTGAAATTGACTGTTGAATCAACTAAAAATAAATATATATATGAAAATGATAAACATCATATTGCTGAAATGAAAAATAAAAATAAATATACATGTTTTTAATTTGAATATGCTAGACCACCCATACCAGATAGGATACGAAGAACATTATAATTAACAGTATAAATATAAATAGTACCATTAACAGATGATGCTAATGATAATACGGCAGTATCTATACGAGACATATTAAGAGTGCCAGATGGTTGATGTTCTTCTGGTTTGATAGCAAATGAATAAACATTAATACCATTATTAAATAAATTTGGTGTGTATTCATGATGTTGATATGGTTGAACAAGATTGAAATAAGAACCTTTACGCTCAACAAAACGATCATTTCCATTTAATTGTATCTTAGCTTGTGTTACTGGATTATTGCCAAGAATATATTGATTATCACTAGTTCTATCAGTAAAATTATTCCAATAAGGAGGAGCTGTCATACCAGTTACTGTTACTGGATCTGGTTTTATAACCCATATAAGTTCTTTACATGGATGATTAAAATTCATGCGAATGCTTTTCATTGAATTAGTAGTATTACCAGAAACAGTATCAGCGCCAGTAAATTGAAGTTGTTCAATTAAATATTCATGTGATAATTGAGCAAAACGACGGCGTTCATCAGTATCTAAGAAAATATAATCAACCCATAATGAAGCTCCATCTAATCCTAAATTAGTGCTACCACCTCCAGTTAATAAATTATTAGCTAATTTAGCATTAGAAGTATTATCAGCTGCACCAGTTATAGTAACATCATTCCAATTTTTAACTGTTAAAGCACGATCAGACATATTAAAACCAGTATCAACCATAGCAGTAGCAGTTTCTAATTCAATATTTATTTTAACTTCGTGATATTGTAGAGCAATTAGAGGGAGAGCTAATCCAACATTGCGACAGAACCAGAATTCAAGAGGTACAAAGATTGAATAACTTTGTTGAGCTTCTAATAATATAGAACGATTATAATTATCACCACCAACCATTAATTTATATCCATCACGTTTTCCAATGGGAAGAGATAATTCATTCCAAATATATAACCATTCTGAATAATGTTTATCTATACGTTGTCCTCCAATTTCAAGTTCAATACTTTTTAATAATTTAAGTCCAAAATAAGGAACTAAAGCTATACCTTTATTAATATTAGTAGCAGCATCAGCATCAGTAGCACCATAAGATGTATTTTTATTAGATAATGTAGCAGTGAAATAAACACGATTAATTAAATCGCCATTACGTGTTATTTGACATGTAACACGGGAACCAAAAGAAGCAGAACCGTTGAAAGTTTGCTCAATTGCTTCAATTGCGAAATTAGTATGACGACGATAAGCAACTTTGAAAAAAGTAATTTGAGGATTACCAGTTAAATAAACATCCTGAGCACCATAAGCAACAAGTTGAAGAAGACCACCACCCATTTATGCTATATTCTTTATACTATAATAGGAGAAAAAAAAAGTAAATAATTTAATTTGAATATGCTAAACCACCCATACCTGAAAGAATACGAAGAACATTATAATTAACAGCATAAACATATAATATAGAATTTGTTGGATTATAATCATCATTGCCAGCTCCAGTCTTTTCTTCAAAACTTAAATTTAATATAGCAGTATCAATACGAGACATATTAAGAGTGCCTGATGGTTGATGTTCTTCAGGTTTTAAAGCGAAGGAATAAACATTAATACCAGCATTAGTTGGTATATTTTCATGATGTTGGAAAGTTTGAACTAAATTAAAATAGCGTCCTGGGCGTTCATAGAAACGATCATTACCATTTAATATTAATTTAGCAGATTTTACAGGATTGGAGGGCATTGCACTTTTATTAGCAGATTTAGCTACATAATTTATATTAGTTTGCATCAATTTACTTTTTAATTTATCATAAGTATTATCAGTTCCATCTGTACCAATAATTGTTGCTGCAGTAGTAAAATTAAACCAATTAGCTTTTTCTTCTAAAGTACTTTCATTATTAGTTACAAACCATACTAATTCTTTACAAGGATGATTAAAATTTAATTTGGTTTTTAATGCGGTAGCAGAAGTAATTGCTTCTTGGCCAGTGAATTGAAGTTGTTCAATTAAATATTCATGTGAAAGCTGAGCAAAACGACGACGTTCATCAGTATCTAAGAAAATATAATCAACCCATAATGAGGCATTAAATGGAAGTGCATTATTACTACTAACCATACATTTTTCAGCAGTTTCAAAATTGATATTTATTTTTACTTCATGATATTGGAGAGCAATTAAAGGAAGTGCTAATCCAATATTGCGACAGAACCAGAATTCAAGAGGTATATATAAAGTACCAGTTCCTAACGAATATCCACCATAAGCACCAACCATTTCATTATAACCATGGCGTTTTGATAGAGGTAAAGATAATTCATTCCAAACATATAACCAATGAGAATAATGTTTATCTATTTTTTGACCTCCAATTTCAATTTCAACATAATTAATTAAACGTAATCCATAATAATTAAAATAACGTGTTGTTAATGTTGGAGCTTTTACTTGTAAATACATACGATTTATTAAATCACCATTTCTTGAAATTTGGCAAGTAACACGAGAACCATAAGTTGGATTACCATTAAAAGTTTGTTCGATTGCTTCTAATGCGAAATTAGTATGACGACGATAAGCAACCTTGAAAAAAGTAATTTGAGGATTACCAGTTAAATAAACATCCTGAGCACCATAAGCAACAAGTTGAAGAAGACCACCACCCATTTATGCTATATTCTTTATACTATAATAGGAGAAAAAAAAAGTAAATAATTTAATTTGAATATGCTAAACCGCCCATACCTGAAAGAATACGAAGAACATTATAATTAACAGCATATATATTTATATTACCTTTAACTTCTTGTTCAGTTCGTGGTTTAACATCTAAAATAGCTGTATCAATACGAGACATATTTAGAGTACCAGATGGTTGATGTTCTTCTGGTTTTAGAGCAAAAGAATAAACATTAATACCACGATTAAGAGGAATATTAGTATGATGTTGATAAGGTTGAACTAAATTGAAATAAGAACCAGAACGAACATTGAAACGATCATTACCATTTAATTGTAATAGACAAGATTCAAAAGGATTAACATAATTGGCTGTTAAATCAGTAGGATCATAAGGTATTATATTATCAAGCATAAATTTATTTTCTGTATTATAATCTATATTAATAGATACTGATGCTAAATTTGATGATACTAAATAATTTTTATTTATAGCAGTTGTTGAAATAGCAGGATAAGCATTACTTAATACAGTATTTGAAGTAATAATTCCAGTGCTTGTTGATGGGAGAGTATAATTATACCACTGAGAATTAACATTATTTATTTTAGCAACCCATATTAATTCTTTGCAAGGATGATTAAAATTTAATTTAATTCGTGATCCAGAAGCATTTAAAGTTTCTTGACCAGTAAATTGTAATTGTTCTATTAAATATTCATGAGATAATTGAGCGAATTTTCGTCGTTCATCAGTATCTAAAAAGATATAATCAACCCATAAATTAGGGCTTTCAAGTGCTAAAGAAGTATCGTTTCCTGCAGGACCAGCAACATAAGTACTTTGATTAAAAGTACAATTATTTAATGTCTCAAATTCTATTTTAATTTTAACTTCATGATATTGTAAAGCTATTAAGGGAAGTGCTAATCCAATATTGCGACAGAACCAAAATTCAAGAGGAATATATAAAGTAGTTTTTTCATTAGCAGTGCCAACATTTAGAATATCACGATCAGCACCAACCATAGTATCCCATCCATATCGTTTACCATATGGTAATGATAATTCATTCCAAATATATAACCAATCTGAATAATGTTTATCTATTTGTTGACCACCAATTTCAATAGAAACAGATTTTAACAATCGTAATCCTAAATAATTTACATATGAAGTATCAGCAGAAGATCGTTTAGGAACTACAACTTCTAAATATGTGCGATGTATTAAATCACCATTTCGTGAAATTTGACAATAAACAGTATTTCCAAAATTTGGAATACCGCTAAAAGTTTGTTGAATTGCTTCCATAGCAAAATTAGTATGTCGGCGATAAACAACTTTGAAAAAAGTAATTTGAGGATTACCAGTTAAATAAACATCCTGAGCACCATAAGCAACAAGTTGAAGAAGACCACCACCCATTTATGCTATATTCTTTATACTATAATAGGAGAAAAAAAATAATTCATAAATTATATAAAAGCATAATTCCATTTTTTATTATTATATATATGTTTAAAGATAAAACTTCTAAAAAGCGATTTCAAAATGTTGATATTACACGTGATTTATCAACATTAGATGCCATGCATAATAAGATAATAAGTAATTATAATAAGAAAATAATTGATGATAAAAATTATATTGAAAAAATAAATAATTTAGAAATCACATATAAAAATATTAATGATGAGATTATAAAATATTATAATAGTAATATAAAGAATGATGAATTATATTCAAATCTATGGAATAGTAATATACAAATAAGAGAAGAATTAAAAAATATTCAAGATGAAATAAATAATATTAATCATTTTGATGAAATTGAATATTATGAGAATACTAGTACTATATTATTTAATTATTATGAGATGATTGAAAAACAATCTCTTATTACTTCTAATAAATATAAAACAAAATCTATATTAGATTCATTTAATATAAATCCTCCTCCACAAGAAAATAAAATTGAAGTCAATGAAGAAAAAATAATTGAAAAAAGTGATTTAGTTGATCAATATTTAGCAATTACAAATAAATATCATATTAAAAAAATTAATAATGATAATAATGAAGTTTGTAATAAATGTAATATTCCTCTAATTTGTCTTCAACAAGATGCGATAATGATTTGTAGTAATTGTGGTTATCAAGAATTATTATTAGTAGAACAAAATAGACCTATATTAAAACAAAATAATAAAGATACCTCTCATTTTAGTTATAAAAGGATTAATCATTTTAGAGAATGGTGTAATCAGGTTCAAGGAAAAGAAAGTACAGATATTCCAAATGATGTATTTGAAAAAATTTTAAATGAAATAAAGAAAGAAAAGATTGTTGATACGAAGAAAATTACATATTCAAAGATGCGAGAAATATTAAAACGTCTTAGAATTAATAAATATTATGAACATATTAATTATATTATAAATAGAATTAATGGAATACCAACACCACAATTTTCACCAGAATTGGAAGAAAAATTATGTTCAATGTTTAGAGATATTCAAGGACCATTTTTAAAACATTGTCCTAAAGATAGAAAGAATTTTTTATCATATAGTTATGTTTTATATAAATTTTTTCAAATATTAGGACTGAATGAATATTTAAAATTCTTCCCATTATTAAAAAGTAGAGAAAAATTATATGTTCAAGACCAAATATGGAAAAAAATATGTGAAGAATTAGATTATAAAGTTATCCCATCTCTTTAAGCAGGACCGAAACCAATTAGACGGAAACCAGCACCTAAGCCTACACCTTGACGAGCACCAGCAGAGAAGGAAGGAGCAAGAAGATCAAATATAGAGAATAAGCAAGCCGCAGTTAAAGCAATCATCCATATTTCACTAAATCTAAGTTTATGTTCTGGTAATATATATGCGGCAAGTGCAACAACAACTGCTTCTAAGGCATATTTTAATATGCGAATAACTGCTTCCCAAATATCAAAACTATAGCTTGGTTGGTTCATACTATTATAATAATAACATTTTTTTTATTTAAATATAATAAATGTTTTTTGATAAATTATTGAAAGAATATTTTATTATGGTTAGTAAACATTCAGTTGTATATATTGGTAGTAGTTATTTACTTTTAAAATCATTAAATCAATATTATAAAAAGATATAAGAAATTTTTTATTTTATTATATATAATAAAATAGAATGGAAGATGTTTTAGTAACTACAAAAGAACGTGATTATTTAGATGAAGATAAACCAATTAGAGGTCAAAATTATTGTTTAGTATCTTTTTTAAGTCCTGAAGATGTCCTTAAAGATAAAGAAGCATATTATTTTTCCAAATTTTTAGATAAGTTTGGCAAGGATATGAATACTCTTTTTGATGGTCTTGTTAATAAATATGCTGATTCTGCTGATATGATCAATACAATTCGTTCAAATCATGCTTACATTTTTAATGCTAATGAAATGGATGAACAATATAAATTCTTCAAAAGCACTAATTCTGCTGACATTGAAACTGATTTTCATAGAGAAAATAATTTCCGAACTTCTATGAGAGGTATTAAAATTAGAGGTGTTTTTGATACAATTGATGAAGCTAAAAATCGTAGTGAATTTATTAAAAGATGTGATAATAAATTTGATATTTATATTTGCCAAGTTGGCTGTTGGTGTCCATGGTCTCCAAATCCAAATGATCTAAATGAACAGGAATATTCGGAAACTCAATTAAACACTTTAATGAAACAATATAAACAAAATATGGACAGTAAAGATGAAATGTTTGAACAAAGAAAGGCCGATATTATTGCTAAAGCTAAAACTTCAAATGTTGCTGATGATTTAGCAAGTCAAGATGACCCCTGGTTAGCTAAGAAAGCTGCTGAAGCTGCTGCTAAT
>Ga0315906_10004714_pt1 | contig 17369 bp, 15 predicted proteins | sample LakEriMetagenome_4_FD_203526 | JGI IMG/M metagenome (GOLD analysis project Ga0315906, IMG submission 203526) | Freshwater fungal communities from buoy surface, Lake Erie, Ohio, United States - Buoy 2 MA122 | ecosystem: Environmental > Aquatic > Freshwater > Lake > Lake biofilm | place: USA... | reverse complement strand
CAGAAAATGCAGCAATTCAGAATAAAATCGCACCTGCAAAATGGACATATCAAAATATTGAATACATGAAGTGGCAACTACAAAGCCTTGGTCTTGCAATTGACTGGTCAAGAGAGTTTGCAACATGTTCTCCAGAATATTATCATTGGCAGCAATGGTTATTTACTAAACTATATGCAAATGGGATTATTTATCGTAAAAATGGTGTAGTTAATTGGGACCCTGTAGACCAAACGGTTCTGGCTAATGAACAAGTTACCGATGGAAAAGGCTGGCGATCAGGAGCTACTGTAATAAAAAAAGAAATTCCCATGTATTACTTTAAAATTACCCAATATGCTGATGAATTGTTGAAAGATCTTGATACATTGGCTGGCTGGCCAGATCAGGTTAAAACAATGCAACGTAATTGGATTGGCAAATCCTCTGGGCTAGAAATATCGTTTATACATATGGAGACTAATTCTAATCTTACCGTATTTACTACCAGACCAGACACCCTAATGGGAGTAACTTTTATTGCAATATCAGCAGAACACCCTTTGGCGCTGCTATCTTGTGAAAACAATCCACAACTAAGCACAATCATCAATGAGTATAAACAAGGCGGAACATCTGAAGCAGAGCTTGCAACCCAAGAAAAAAAGGGAGTATTTAGTGGAATCTATGTTCAACATCCAGTAACTAAAGAAAATATCCCCGTATGGATTGCTAATTACGTGTTAGCAAGCTATGGCACTGGGGCTGTGATGGGAGTACCCGCACATTGCCAACGTGATTTTGAATTTGCAAAAAAATATAACCTTGAAATTAAAATTGTTATACATGAAAAAGCTGCGGAATTAACAGAGGCTGATCTATCACATGCAATAGCAGAAGATATTATACCTAGTAATATACTAATTAATTCTGGAATATTTGATGGGTTAAATTACGAACAATCTTTTAAAAAAATTAATGATTTTCTTAATGATAGCGGTTTGAGCAAAATAAAAACCAACTATCGCCTTCGTGACTGGGGTATTTCACGCCAACGCTACTGGGGTTGTCCTATTCCGATAATTCATTGTAACATTTGTGGGGATATCCCCGTTCCAGATAGCCAATTACCAGTTATTTTGCCTGAAGATATCATTCCAGACGGAAATGGATCTCCTCTAACAAAAAATGCTACCTTCTACCAGACTAGTTGCCCTAAATGTGGTATGGATGCCAAACGTGAAACAGACACCATGGATACTTTTGTCGATTCTAGTTGGTATTATGCTCGATACGCATCTCATGATTGTAATAATGCAATGCTTGATGAACGTGCAAACTACTGGGTGCCTGTAGATCAATATATCGGTGGCATTGAACATGCAATTTTGCATCTACTGTATGCTAGATTTTTTCATAAATGCTTACACGACTTAAACTTAGTAAACTCTAATGAGCCTTTTAAAAACCTATTAACCCAAGGAATGGTTCTTGCTGAAACATTCTATCGAAATAATAACGATGGTACTAAAGAATGGTTTAACCCATCTGATATATCATATACTAAAGACGAAAAAGGTAGAATCATAAGCGCTAATAATAAAAAAGATAATAAAGCTGTGAATATTGGTGGTATGGAAAAAATGTCTAAATCAAAAAATAATGGCGTAGACCCACAATTTATTGTGGAAAGATACGGAGCAGATACTGCACGTTTATTTATGATGTTTACCGCACCACCTGAATTATCATTGGAATGGTCTGATAATGGCTTAGAAGGATCTCACCGCTTTATTAAAAAAATATGGCGAACAGTTTTAGAGCATGTACAAAAAGGAATCACAACTAAATACACAAACGGTGAATTAACCAGTGAACAAAAAAAGTTACGCACACAACTACATCAAACTATCACTAAAGTTACTAATGATATCTCCGTAAGAAAACAGTTCAATACAGCAATTGCAAGCATTATGGAATTACTCAATAGCTATGCTAAAGTAGCCTTTATTGATGAAGTTTCCAGGCAATTTGCTCAAGAACTTTTAGAAAGCGTTATCATAATGTTATCGCCAATGACGCCCCATGTTTGTGAAGAGTTATGGCAAGAACTATGCCCAGGCACTGATATTAACGAGCAATCATGGCCAATGGCAGATAAATCAGCTCTGGAGTCAAGTGAGGTCGAAATAATTATTCAAGTAAATGGAAAATTACGTGGCAAAATCATGATAGAAAAGGGATTGAGTAAAGAACAAATTGAAACATTAGCAAAACAAAACCCTAATGTACAGAAATTTATCACAGGAAGTGAAATAAAAAAACTAATTGTGGTACAAGATAAACTAGTAAACATCGTGGTATAAATAAAGGGTTGCAATAGCAACCCTTTAGTTATACTCTAATCATAATGCAAATTTGCGTCAAAAACTCGCAACTTATCTAATACTGCTTTTATTATATCAAAGCCAAACCCTCTACTTTGTAAGAATCTAACTCCACGAGCAATAGTTTTTTGCTCTAAGACTTCAAAACTATCACCAAATTTTTTAATCCATAGTTGATAAGCAACTTCAAGCTGATCTACATCTGAAGACTTAAGTAACTCATCAACTAAATCAATATCCCCGCTTTTGCGGTATAATAAATGCTTGATTTTTAATAATCCATATTTTTTACTTTTACTATTAATATAACTACTAATAAATCTCTCTTCAGATAGCCAACCTTTTGCCTTTAATTCATTTAATACAGTATATATGCTATCCTCTTCTTGTGTGTAAGAATTTAATTTCTCAAATAATTCATGATATGCATAATCTCTTCTAGCTAAAAAATATAAAGCCTTCTTTTTTAAATCACTCATGTTTCATAACTACCAAATAATAACAGTGGCATTACTGCCACTGTTATAAAGTTATATTATATCCCTAATCTACTTCTGCTTCAAGCATATTATCAACTTCACGTTCAGCAATCGGCATTTCTGGCAGATTGTGTGCACTAGATATTTTTCTTATTTGCGCTTCAATGTCTGCAGCAATTGAAGGATTTTCTTTCAAAAATAGTTTTGCATTCTCTTTACCCTGACCAATTTTGGCACCCTGATAGCTATACCATGAACCGGATTTTTCAACAAGGTTGTTTAGTACGCCAAGCTCTACTAACTCACCATTGCGTGAAATCCCCTCGCCATATAAAATCTCAAAATCTGCTTGCCTAAATGGAGGCGCAACTTTATTTTTTACTACCTTTACGCGAGTTTCACTACCAATTACTTCTTCACCTTTTTTAATTGCTCCAGTACGTCGAATATCTAAACGAACTGATGAATAAAATTTTAAAGCATTTCCACCAGTGGTAGTTTCTGGTGAGCCAAACATTACACCAATTTTCATGCGGATCTGATTAATAAATATTACTAATGTATTGGTACGTTTAATATTTGCGGTTAGTTTTCTTAATGCTTGAGACATCAATCTTGCCTGCAACCCCATATGGCTATCCCCCATATCGCCTTCTAGTTCGGCTTTTGGAGTTAATGCCGCCACCGAATCAACCACAATAACATCTACCCCACCACTTCTAACCAGCATATCAGCAATCTCTAAACCCTGCTCTCCAGTATCTGGTTGAGAAATCAATAAGTCGTCAATTTTTACTCCTAGCTTTCTGGCATAAACTACATCTAAAGCGTTCTCAGCATCTATATAGGCACATGTGCCTCCATTTTTTTGTGCTTGCGCAACAACTGACAAACATAAAGTGGTTTTTCCACTAGATTCTGGTCCAAATATTTCAACCACACGACCTTTTGGTAACCCACCAATTCCTAATGCAATATCAATAGTCAAAGAACCTGTGGATATTACCTGAATATCATTTGCAATTTGAGTTTCATTCATACGCATAATTGAGCCTTTACCAAACTGTTTTTCAATTTGGCTTAAGGCTGCTTGCAAAGCTTTGCTTTTTTCATTTTCTGTCATTTTTTATATTCCTAAAAATTAAAATTGTCTGTATTTTCTGTTAGCAGATAATCTGCGCTTGTTTCAAAAAGTAGTTTTTCTTCATATACATCACTGCTTATTCTCGTTAATTTTACCCCATGCATTATTGGATTGTTTCCAACTATTCCAACTAACATACCGCCAATAGCCAATTGGCTTTTCAAAGCATTGGGTATTTTTTTTAATGCACCCCCAATAAATATTTTATCAAATGGTGAGCTATCCATAAATCCTATGGTTCCATTACCACTATAAATACTAATATTATTGATTCCCATAGATGTCAAATTCTGCATTGCAAATTGCTTATTTTGCTCATCTATTTCTATTGAATACACAAACTCTGAAAGCTTCGCAAGTATTGCAGTTACATAACCACTCCCAGTGCCAACTTCAAATACTCGATCTTGTTTCTTCAATTGCAACTCTTGTATTAATATAGCATCAATACGCGGATAAAACATTTTTTGCTTACCAGGTAACGGAATTTGAATATCTGAAAAAGCTATATTCTTGTATTCTGGTAGCATAAATAACTCCCGCTTTATACTTAATAATAAATCAAGCAGCCCTTTATCAAATATATTACATGGCCTAATTTGTTGCTCTACCATGTTATATCGTGCCTTTTCAATCTCCATATATGCTACCCCTTTTATTTGTTAGCAGTTGATTTTGTTACTAATGCATTAACTACTTCAACTAATCTAGCAGGTAGTGCAGGACTAACAATATATTTATCTGCAACAATAAATGTTGGCGTACCGGTTATATTATATTTAGGGTCCTCTGTCATTGTTTTATACTTTGCAACAATAATGCTTACATCAAATGAATTATACATATTCATAAATTTACCTATCTGATCATTATTTAAACCATTACTTTTTAGGAAGGTCTTTAGAATTTCTGGATCATTTATATTTTGTCTGCTAAATACAGCATCAAAAGCAGGAATATATAGTCTATTTAATTTCATTATTTGAATAGTTGCATTTAATTTTGCAAAAGACCTCATATTTAAATCATCTCCCCACACTGCTTGGATTTTTTCTAACTCAACACCTTTCCTAGAAGATACAAAAGCTTCGATTAAAGGCTCTACATCTTTGCAATGAATACAGGTAAAAGAAAAAAACTCTTTTACATTTACCGTTTTACTTGGTTTTGTTTTAACTTTATTAATTGCTTGGGGTATTACTGCATAATCAACCCCCTCCTGTGGTGCGCTACTGGCAAATGCAGCAGCCATAAATAAAAAACTAATACACCCTAATAGTATTTTTTTCATAATGATTCCTCTTTCCTTCTTAATTTATTTTTAATATTATTGTTTTTACACCATTACTTTTTAAGTCTTGCTGTACATATTTGGCATCAGCCTCAGAACCATACGGACCCAGAACAACTTTGTTCATAGCTCCATTACCACTTCGCATAGTTTTCACCGATACATCATACCCCTGAAGAGATAACTGAGCTTTCATATTATTTGCTGCGGATATATCAGAAAACGATCCAGCTTGGACATAATAAGATGAACTTATGCTCTTAGAGTTATTGTCTTTTGACTTATTATCAGTATTTGTGTTTTTATTTTGTAAAATTCTATAAAAGTCATAATCCTGACTCGACTCTTTTGATGTGTTACTATTATCTGAATTAGTTTCAGCATCTTTTAGTTTAGTACTCGGAGATAATATAGTAGGGGCCGAACTAGCATTTATTTTTGCATCCGAAACACCATTCATTTTATTTACAAACTGTGCCGAACTATTATTTAAATAAAAAACAGCTCCACCAGCTACTACAATACCCAGAATCAACCCAATAAGAAACTTTCCCATAATAAATCCTAAAATATTCTTTTGTATTGTGCACTTTGTGCAATATGCTCCGATGTAATATAATCTTTACCAACTAAATCTGCAACTGTTCTTGCTACCCTAATTAACCTATAATAAGAACGTGCTGATAACCCCATTTTATCAGAAATTTGAACCAATAGTGTTTTTGCTTTTGTGTCTAATTCACAATATTCTTCAATTTCCTGATTATTTAATTCATAATTTAACTTATTTTGGCGCTGGAGTTGCAGTTTTCTTGCTAGAATTACTCTATCTTTAATTTCTTTTGTTGATTCTCCAGTAGGCATTAATTGTAAATCTTCTGGTTTAACTTGAGGTATCTGAACAACCATATCAATTCTATCTAATAAAGGCGCAGATAATTTACCTGTATAGCGAAAAACCTGTTCGGGAGTACATCTACATATATTCTGTGGATGACCTTTATTTCCGCAAGGACAAGGATTCATAGCGGCAATTAACTGAAAATCTGCAGGAAATTCAACTTTCTGACTAGCTCTTGCTATATTTATTTTTTTAGTTTCAAGCGGTTCACGTAATACCTCTAGCACCTTTCGGTCAAACTCTGGAACTTCATCTAAAAATAAAACTCCGTTGTGTGCCAAACTAATCTCTCCTGGCTTAGGATTTGACCCTCCGCCTACCACAGCAACACTAGAACTTGAATGATGTGGCTGCCTAAATGGCACTTTGCGCCATTGTGATAATTTGAAACTATTACTTAATGAATATAAAGAAGCAGTTTCAATTGCCTCATCCATCGAAAGCAATGGTAAAATCCCACCCATCCGCTTTGCAAGCATAGACTTACCACAACCAGGGTTACCCACCATCAATATAGAATGGCGCCCACTAGCGGCAATCTCAATAGCACGTTTAACGCCAATTTGCCCCTTTACCTGACTAAAGTCTAAGCCATCTTCATCAAGTATATCGATATTTGTATTTAAATTAAAATAAGGCTCTAAATCTTCTTCTTTGGTTAATAACCTAACTACCTGATTTAGATTTTCAACTGCAAATATTCTTACCCCATCAACAAGAGACGCCTCAATAGCACTTGACTTAGGTAAAATAAAAGCTCTGTCGCTTTTTGTAGCATTGTATGCAATTGCAAGTGATCCATGAATATGCCTCAACGCACCATCTAGTGCCAACTCACCAGCAAACTCAAATTGATTAATATCTATCTTACATTTAATTAACCCACTAGCAATTAAAACCCCAAGCGCAATAGCTAAATCATACCTTCCAGAATCTTTAGGTAAATCTGCTGGGGCTAAGTTTACTGTGATTCTACGTGCTGGAAAATCAAACCCTGACATTTGAATTGCAGAACGCACTCTATCACGACTTTCTTTAACCTCTATATCAGGTAAGCCAACAATCGAAAAACTAGGTAAGCCATTTGCAACATGAACCTCTACAACAACCTCAGGAGCGCTAACACCACGTAAAGCACGAGCATGCAACTTTGCTAAACCCATTTTTATGAGTTCGCTTTCTTCAAAACATCTTCTATTTCATCTAATTTTTTTCTAGTTGCAATAAGAACCCTCTGCTGGGTATCAAACTCTTCACGAGTTACCAGATCTAGCTTGCTAAATACTGCCATAATAGCAGCTTTTATATTTCCTTCGATCTCTTTATTAGTTGGCTTATCTTGCATAAACTGACTAACCATCTCATTAACATGCTCTATTATTCTTCTAGTAACCATAAACCTACCCCTACATTTTGTAATAAAATTTAGCTCATATTAAGCATGTCTCTGGCATGCTTAATCGTTGCATCTGTTACTTCCATTCCACTTAGCATCCTGGCAATTTCATTCACCCGATCTTCTGAACTAAGTTCAGACACATTAAGCTTCATATACTCACCTTCAACTTTTTTACTCACAACCATATGGTTATTGCCAAAACTAGCGGTTTGCGGTTGATGAGTGATGCAGATCACTTGCTTACTAATACCTAACTCTTTTAACATTTGCCCTACTATTGCGGCAATTTTACCACCAATACCAACATCTATTTCATCAAATATGATAACCTCAGGTGGGTTATGAATACTTAATAACAGATATAACGCTAATGCAGTTCTTGATAGCTCTCCACCTGAGGCAACTTTAGCTAGAGGATGTAAGTCCATGCCTTTATTAAAACATACTTTATACTCAATATTTTCCATACCAAAAATATGAGGAAAATCGTATTTTACTACATTTACATTAAACTCACCACTAATTGCTAATTTATGTAATAAACTAGTAATTTTGTTAGATAATATACTTGCTGTTTTATGTCTTACCTCAGTAATATTTGTGGATAAATCCTTATATTGAGAATTCAACAACTCCAAATCCTGCTTTAAAAGATTAACATTACTGTTATCTATCATGTTGGCTAATTTTTCTTTAAGTTCAAAGGAAACTTTTATAATATCATCTGGAGCGATTTTATATTTTCTGCCAATATTAAAGATTGTATTTATTCTATCTTCTACAGTAGATAATTTATCTGGGTCTTGCTCAATATTATTGGCAATGAAATTTACCTCATGCACAGCATCAACTAATTCAACATCAACACTTCGCATTATTTCAATAATTTTTTTGCAAGTTGGCACAATATGCTCTAGCTTTTCTAATCTATTTAATAATTTAGTAATACTATCCCGCACTGACCCATCCAAAATATTATTAACAAAATCTAACTCTTGCAATACAAAATTTGCATTAGCTAGTTGTTTTTGCACAAAACCTAAATCGTTCCATTCACTATCTTTTAAATCAAGACTGTCAAGTTCAATACTCATATCAAGTAACTGCTGCTTTTTTATTTGATCTTGTTCACTTTGAGTCAATAATAGCTTTATTTTATTTTCTAGCTCATATATCTTTTTAAATACCGCACCAATTTCTTGAACTTTATCAACTATTCCCGCATATTCATCTAATAGTTTTCGCTGCATATCTTGCTTCAATAAGGTAATTGAGGCATGCTGTACATGAACATCTAATATAAAATCCCCAATTTGTTTAATTTGGGAAACAGTGACTACATTTCCATTAACATACATTTTATTTTTGCCAGATCTATCAAATACCCTCTTACATAATAAATTATACGGATTATCTTCATCTATCAAATCATTATCTGATAACCAATCCATCACCGCTAAGTTAGTCAAATGAAACTCTGCTTCAAATATTGCCTGCTTCTGATCTGGCCTTATAATGTCTGCGGTAATACGCATGCCAAACACAATCATTAATGCATCAATAATAATTGATTTGCCACTACCTGTTTCTCCTGTGACAACAGTAAAACCAGAGGAAAAATTAAGCTCTAATTCCTCAATAAGTAAAAAATTAATTATTTTTAGTCTAGTTAGCATCTTAGTTTTCCTGTCAAGAAACGCGCTTTGACCATTCAAGCTTTTTTCTTAATGTTCGATAATAATTATAACCCCTAGGGTGAATTAATCGAATAACTTCTGGGTATTTTTTTAAAACAACCCTGTCGTTTAACTGTAAATCGAAGCACTCTTGTCCATCAAAATGAATCTGCGTAGCATTTTCTCGTGCTAAAATAAACTCGATTACAGAATCATCACTAGTAACAAATGGCCTATTGGTTAATGACTGCGGACATATAGGAACAACAGAAAAAACATTAGCGTTAGGGTGTAAAATAGGACCACCAGCTGCTAGTGAATACGCAGTGGATCCTGTTGGAGTCGCAAAAATAATACCATCAGATTTTTGAGATAATACAAATTGCCCATCTATCTGAATATCAAATTCAATCATATTACCTATGGCACCTCTTGAGATAACTACGTCATTTAAGGCAACAGAGTGGTATTCATTTTTATTATCTCGAAGCACATTAGCATGTAATAAAGTTCTACTTTCTATCGTATAGTTACTCTTTAAAATAATATTTTCAATAACCTCTATCATTTCCTCTACAACAACATCAGTCATAAACCCTAGTTTTCCTTGATTTATACCAACAATAGGTATCTTAAAATCAATAACCTGACGCGCTACAGACAATAAGGTTCCATCTCCACCAATAACAATAACTAAATCAATATGCCCAAGCCAGTCAACTAATTTACCTATATTAACATTTTTATTAATAAATGAATCATCTTCTTGATGGCAATCAATAAAGACATTCATTTTAATTTCAATCAAGTATTGTGCAATATGTAATATATGCTCAATCATTGCTTCAGATTGATGTTTGCCAACTAACGCGATATTTTTAAACTGCATACTATTCCTTAACCCCGCTTCTTAGGAACATATAAATCAGTTATGCTACCATCTATCATTTCACAAGCAAGCCCAACAGACTCCGACATTGTAGGATGAGGATGAATCGATAATGCTATATCATGTATATCGCAATCCATTTCTAAAGCCAATACTGTCTCTGCTAATAACTCTCCAGCATTCACTCCAACAATACCTGCACCCAATATTTTATGTGTATTTTTATCCGTTATTATTTTTGTAAACCCATCATCTCGACCATTTCCTAATGCGCGACCCGAGGCTGCCCACGGAAATTTACCAATTTCAATCTGCAACCCTTGTGCTTTTGCATCGTTTTCAGTAACCCCCATCCACGCTATCTCTGGATCAGTATATGCAACACTTGGAATGGTCCTTGCATCAAAAGACGCCTTAAGTCCACAACAGTTTTCAGCAGCTATTTTACCCTCATGGGTTGCTTTATGTGCAAGCATTGGCTGAGAAGCAACATCACCTATAGCATAAATATGAAACACGTTTGTTCTACACTGTTTATCAACCTTAATATACCCCTTATCATCAACAATTATTCCTGCTTTTTCTGCGGATATTTTTTTCCCATTAGGTACTCTACCTGCTGCAACTAATACTTTATCAAATTTTTCAGTAGCATTAAATCCATCTTTACCATCAAATGTCACATATATCCCATCTTTTTTTGCCTCTACTTTGCTACATGTAGTATTAATATAAATATTACTATATCTTTTCTTTATTCTATTTTCTAAAACCTTTACTAAATCTTTATCAGCACTTGGAATTAAGCCACCACCTAACTCCACAACTGTTATTTTAGTCCCTAAAGTAGAATATACTTCAGCCATTTCCAAACCAATAATTCCTCCGCCTACCACTAACATTGACTTAGGGATATCCTGTAACATAAGCGCACCGGTGGAATCAATAATTCTACTATCATCATAAGGAAAATTTGGAAGCTTAAATGATTGTGAACCAACCGCAATAACTGCTGAAGTAAATTTAATATTCTTAACTCCATCTACTGATAAAGTATACGGCGAAGTAAATTGTGCCAATCCACGTATAATTTTAACGTTTCTTTGCTTAGCTAATGAATCTAGTCCGGAGGTGAGTTTTTTTACTACCGTGTCTTTGTATTCTCCAATTTTTTTTGTATCTGTTTTAATTTCACCAAATACCACACCATGGGCACTCATTTCAGTAGCCTCATTTATAACCTTAGCAACATGCAGCAATGCTTTTGATGGAATACAACCAACATTTAAACAAACACCACCTAAAGTTGCATATTTTTCTACTAAAATAACTTTCTTACCTAAATCAGCAGCCCTAAATGCTGCAGTATAGCCACCAGGTCCAGCACCAATAACAACAATATCACACTCTTCATCATAACTTAAATCAACTTCACTTTTGCCAACTTGCTTAGTTTTGTGTGATTCCTCTATAGATAATATTTTATCAACACTTTTATCAAGCTCTAATTTTAAAACAACATCACCCTCACTTACCTTATCTCCAGGTTTTATCAGTATTTTTGTTACTTTGCCTGATTGTAATGCCGGTACATCTATTGTAGCCTTATCTGTTTCTAACATTAGAATATCATCACCCTCTTGGATCATATCCCCAATATTCACATATATTTCTGCAACATTTACATTGCTATCACTACTAATATTAGGAATAATTAAATCAATTTCTTTCATTCTATGCTTACTGCTCCATAAATCTTTAATGTTAATTTAATTTGTATTTTCTAAAGAGTCTGTAGATTTTTTATGACTACCACTCTCAATCATGCGTTCATTATTTTGCTTTGTAGATGTTGGTAAATAAAGTGGCCCTTTAAAACCACATCCAATAACTACAGTCATTAAAAAAACTATACTTATTACTTTTTTAATCATTGAATTTTATTACCTTTTTCATACCGAAGGAGTAAAAGCGTCTGAGTAAAAAAACTCTTTATTTAAATTTAAATCCTGAGTACAAATTTCATAAACATCTTCTATCATTTTCATATTACCACAAGCATAAACTTCAAAATTGCTAAGATCAGAAAAATCATTTTTTATCTTGTTAGTAACCCTTCCATTATAAAATCCGTCATATTCTTCACGTGACAAACACATTGACTCTTTTAAATTCAAAGATTTTTTATTATCTATAATCTGCCCCATCAAATAAAAGTCCTGATAAAACCTATTCCCCCAATAAAAATAAATTTCTCTTGATGAGTTAGACAAAACAAGCTCTTCCAAAATAGATTTTATCGGCGCAAAACCAGTTCCAGTACAAACCAATATTAGAGGTTTGTTTGACTTTTGCAATTTAAAATTGCCTAATGGACCTTTAAATCTTAGTACGTCATTTTCTTTTAAGATGTTCCATACAAATTCAGAAAATACTCCATCTTTATGGTATTTAACATGAACCTCAATTTCATTATCTGCTTTATAACAATTTGCTATGGAATAACTTCTATTTTTACCATTCAATATTATATCTATATATTGACCTGCAAAAAAACCAAACTTTTGAGCTTGAGGGGTTTTAAATTTTATTATTGCTATACTATTTTGTTTTACTATTGAAACCACCTTAGCAGGCATGATTTTTATAGGAAAATTATCTACTAACCCTGGTATATAAAGCTCCGCATTACTATCAGGATGAGCCTTACACAAGAGCGTGTACCCTTGGTTTTTATCATAATCACTAAGTACTGTTTTATTATAAGGCTCTAGCCTAAGGTCTCCAGAAATAACCTTACATTTGCAAGCACCACATGTACCACTTTTACACCCATGCGGCAAATTAAGATTTTGCTTTAGCGCAGCATCCAAAATTGTTTCGTTAGATTCTACATCAAATGATATATTATCTGGTTTTATTACTATTTTTGTCATATATATAAATAAGCTCTTTAATTGATCAAAGTACAGAATTATAACATACCCAATTGCACATATCGATTTTCATATATAATTATGTATTATCACTAAATAATCTAGTTAAAAACTATACTTCATAGTCTTTGAATGCCTGAGCTTTGCCACAAGGTACGCCCGACACAAGATATTCTGGCAGACTTTATTTTAGAAGAAACCCCATGAAAAAAATTTTATTTATTTGCGATCCTATACAAAATTTTAAGATTTTAACGGATACTACGTATTCTCTAATGCTTGCTGCAAATGAAACAAAATACAGCATTTACTATGTTTTGCCAAATAATATTTACTTTGAAAATAATGCTATCATAGCTAAATGTAAAAGCCTTACAATTTTATGTAAATCTGAAGATTTACCTATAATTAATAACCCGTGGTATTTGGAAGATGATGTTTTTCAAATTTTAAACCTAAATGAGTTTCATAGCATATTTGTTAGAAACGACCCCCCATTTAATATGGAATATTATTATTTAACTCAGATATTATCAATTGCAGAGCAACAAAATATAAAAATAGTTAATAATAGCTATGCCTTACGCAACTTTAATGAAAAAATGTCTATATTAAATTTCCCAGCTCTAATAACTCCAACAATGGTAACTAAAGATCCTGAATCTATTCATTCTTTTTTATTAGAGCATGGGGACTGTGTAATTAAGCCTCTTGATATGATGGCAGGAAGGGGTGTTTTTAAAATATCCATAAACGATGTAAACTCCAGTGCTATTATTGAAGCAGCTACTAATTATTATACTCAAACAATCATGTTACAGAAATTTATACCTGAGGTTATTTACGGTGATAAAAGAATATTTATAGTAAACGGCCAAATTATTGAGTATTGCTTGCATAGAATACCTCAAGGTACCCAGATCAGAGGAAATATAGCAGCCGGAGGACGTGGGGAAGTACATAAAGTATCACCTGAAGACTTTAACTTAGCAACTCAGGTTGCATCATGGCTAAAACAAAACAAGATTTTGTTTGCTGGACTTGATGTTATTGGTAATAAGTTAACCGAAATAAACATTACTAGCCCAACTGGAACAAGACAAATTCTCACACATACTGGAATTAATATCCCAAAACTTATAATACAATCATTATAGAATAAGCAAAATATGTTGAATTTCGTTGAAAAACTCTATAGTATACTTGATGCCTCTTGTATAATTGTTGACACAAAATTAAAGGTTTCACATGAAACAGATTGGAGAAATAAATATTTTTGTGAAAGTTTAGCAGTTGTATTTCCTAAATCGACTAAAGAAATCCAACAAATAATTTTATTATGTAATAAATATCAGATTAAAATCACCCCACAAGGAGGAAACACTTCAACTTGTGGGGCATCAGTTCCAACTAATAATCTAGGGGCACATATTATACTCAACCTATCTAAACTAAATAAAATTATTGAGCTGGACATTGATAACCTGAGTATAACCTTAGAATCTGGTTGCTTGCTACAACAAGTTATAGATGAGGCAAATAAAATAAACTTGTACTTTCCTCTTAAAATAGCCTCCTCTGGTATCTGTCAAATTGGAGGTAATATTGCAACTAATGCAGGTGGTATACATGTAGTAAAATATGGAACAATGCGTGATTTAACCCTAGGGTTAGAGGTTATATTACCAAATGGAGAAATAATCAACCAACTCCATAAACTCAGAAAAAACAATACCAATTTTGATTTAAAACAGCTTTTTATTGGTAGTGAAGGAACACTAGGTATAATAACCAAAGCCACCCTAAAATTATTTTCTAAACCTTTAGATTTCTTTACTCTAATGTTTGGGGTATCTACTATTGAAAATGCAATCAATCTATTATCTGAATTTAAATTAAATGGCATCATCCCAAGTGCATTTGAAATCATTAACAAGCACACTCAAAAAGTTTATAATGATAATTTTCTTGATAATCAGCTTCCTATACAAGATGAGTGGATTATTTTATGTGAAGTTGAGTGCAATGAACCATTTAATAATGATAAAATAACTGATATATTAGAAACCTTTGGTATTGATTTTAATAAAGTTGTTATTGCCTCTAATGAAACAGAGCGGAAAAATTTATGGAGCATAAGAGAACACATCCCCATTGCTGAAAAAACATCAGGGTTTGCTTTAAAATACGATATATCATTACCAATCAGTAATATACCAAAGTTTATACAAACCAACTCAGGAAATTTATCTTCTTTAGATATAAATCTTAACATAATCATTTTTGGGCACCTTGGAGATGGAAATCTACATTATAATATTCCATTAACTAATAAGATAAAACCTGACTATGAAGATAAAATATCTAATATTGTTTATAGCGATGTGGTACTTCTTGACGGTAGTATTTCGGCAGAACACGGAATAGGGCAATTAAAAAAAGAATGGTTTAAAAAATTTTATGACTCAAGCAGTTATATACTTGCAAAATCAATAAAACATCTTATAGATCCAGATGATATATTTAATCCTGGCAAAATCTTTTAAATTTAGGCGAAATAAAATGAACTATCATGTAATTTTTTCAATGCTTGTATGTATAACTGCAATTTCTGCTTTTATTAATGATAGATATTTCAAGTTACCTAAAACTATTGCTTTAACAATCATAAGTGTAAGTATTTCTATTATTATTACACAGTTAGCTAAGGTTTCACCTAATGTGATATACCCTATTCATAAGCTTTTAAGTAGTGTAAATTTTAGAAATACAGTATTAGATGTAATGCTTGGGTATTTACTTTTTGCTGGATCATTGCATATCAACTCTGTTGAACTGAAAAAAAACTTCTTGGTAATTATATATTTAGCGAGTGTTGGTGTTATAACTTCAACTGTTTTAACTGGAGTCATATTATGGCATATAACAAAATTCATCCACTTTAATTTATCCTTTGCTGATTGTTTAATTTTTGGAGCCATAATATCACCAACTGACCCAATTGCTGTTATGTCCATATTTAGAAATGCAAAAAATATCCCTAAACAAATAAAAGCTAAAATTACTGGAGAAGCACTTTTTAATGATGCAGTAAGTATTTTGTTACTTACTATACTAATTAGAGTATTTTATACTGATGGACCTAATTCTTTCTTAGTTAGCCACATAACATTTACTCTGGTGCAGGATATTATAGGTGGCATAGCTTGGGGTGGTTTTGTAGGGTACGTGTCTTCATTCTTTTTATCTCGTACAGATGACAACGAAGCAATAATTTTATTAACTGTTGCAGCTGCAAGTGCTGGGTATATAATTTCTGGGTATTTACATGTATCTGGTCCAATAACAATGGTTGTTGCTGGATTACTCATAGGGGAGTATTCTAAAAAACAAAGATTTAGCAGCAAAACCAGTTATTCTTTAAATCAATTTTGGGAATTAATTGATGGCATTTTAAATGCTTTTCTTTTTGTCTTAATTGGCTTGGAATTACTTACCATAGATATTACATTTTCTACAATTGTCATTGGTTTTATTGGCTTATTTATAATATTTATCTCTCGTTTTATAAGTATTCTCATACCAAGCTCTATAAGATTAATATATAAAACAAATAATAATAAACCAAATTGGAAAGAAAACTTTTTGTTATGTTGGGGCGGTATTCGTGGAGCCATTTCTATAGCATTAGCTCTAGCTACTCCTAACCTACCAACGTATCTAATTGCTATAACCTATTTAGTAGTTATTTTTTCTATTTTGATCCAAGGATCTACCTTAAAAATAATTATAAATAAATTTTACTCAAAAACATCATAAATTTTATATTTTATTGAAAATTCAAATAGCTTACAACTAAAATGTTTTCAGATTATAAGTGACATAAATAAACTATTTTTTACTTTTTCTGCTAAATTTTCCACTATATAATATGCATAACTTTATGATATAATACGATTATATTTTTAATATAATTATCTAGATCAAAAAAATATTTACCAAATTGACTTTTTATAAATCCCCATATCAATTTATACAATTCCAATAAGTAAGATTTAATATTTCTATTTTCAGTTTATCAAATATTACTGAATTAAAATCTATATTTTAAATTTGAAGCGTCCTATTTACTATTTTTTTAAACGGAACAAATAAATTATGAACATTTACAATCATCAACAAACTCCATCAACAGCATCTAAAAATAACCAACTAATGCCACCAAAAGCATCTGATAATAAAATCAGATATTTTTATAATAGTGCTGATAGAACAACTTACGTACCAA
>Ga0315906_10004712_pt1 | contig 17372 bp, 11 predicted proteins | sample LakEriMetagenome_4_FD_203526 | JGI IMG/M metagenome (GOLD analysis project Ga0315906, IMG submission 203526) | Freshwater fungal communities from buoy surface, Lake Erie, Ohio, United States - Buoy 2 MA122 | ecosystem: Environmental > Aquatic > Freshwater > Lake > Lake biofilm | place: USA... | reverse complement strand
CAGATACACCTTTTATGTAACTTATTCATGGACAGGACTATTATTGTGCTATTTTACTGTGATTTGGTCGATTCCAAAGTTTTTTTTAAAGAAGAAATATATTGCTCTATTAATTTCAAATATATTCTTATTAATATTATATGTAATTATCAGATATTATTACAATACTTTCCTCTACCAATATGAATATTACGAGTATAAAAATGGAATATACGTACCTGGAAATATATATGATATCATTTCAAGAGGACTATCAAGAGGATTATCTTTTATAGTAATTGCATATGTATATCGTTTTTTTATTGATTGGATAATTATTGATAGAATAAAAAATAAATTAGAAAACGAAAAATTAAAATCAGATCTTAAGTCACTCCGCTATCAATTAAACCCACACTTTTTATTTAACATAATCAATAATATATATTATTTATCGCTAATAAAATCAGATAAAACAGCAAAATCGCTAATACAATTATCAGACTTACTTCGCTATGTCTTAGATGAAAAAGAAGATTTAACAGAAATTCAAAATGAAGTAGATTATCTAAAAAAGTTTATTGAACTTCACAAACTCAGATTTTCAGATGCAATAGTGCATTTTAATGTTCAAGAAGATATACAAAACTGTAAATTAAAAATACCCCCCATGCTGTTATTAACATTTATTGAAAATGCATTTAAGCACGGCTCGAAAGAAACAATCAGTGATCCAATTAAAATTGAATTAATCTTATCTGACGATAAATTAACTTATACAGTAGAAAATACAATAGGAGAAAGTATTTCTAAAGATAAAACAAGTGGAATAGGCCTTAAAAACCTTAACCAAAGATTACAATTGTTATATCCAAATAAACACAAGGTGATTTTAACAAATAACAATAATCATTTTTTTGCTAAACTAATTATACAATACAATTGATGATAAATGCTATTGCCATAGATGACGAGCAAAATGCGCTTGGAATTATCACAGAATTTTCAAATAAAATAAGTGATGTCAACCTTGTAAAAACTTTTACAGATCCAATAATTGCATTAGATTATATATTTAATCATCAAATTGATTTAATTTTTTTAGATATCCAAATGAGTAAACTAAATGGATTAGATTTAGCAAAAAGAATTTCCAACAAAAATTTACAAATAATATTAACGACAGCTTATCCAAATTTTGGATTAGAAGCATTTGATCTAGACATAATTGATTACTTAGTAAAACCCATCCCCTTTGAAAGGTTTGAAAGAGCAATTAATAAAGCTAAACTTATAATTCATAATTTGATTCAATTACCAATTCAAGAAAAATTAGAAATTCTTCCCGAAATCGATGATTTTTTATTTATAAAATCGAGTTATTCAACCTTCAAATTGAAAATTAGTGACATCATATTCATTGAAGGAATGAGGAACTACATTGCGATCCATACAACAAAAAATAAATATACTATTCTAGAAAATTTAAAGAAGATAGAAAGTCAATTGAACATTTATAAGTTCGTACGTATCCATAAGTCATATATAGTTTCACTAAAACACATAAATAAGATTGAGAAGGAAACTGTTCATATTCTTAAAAATAAATTACCAATTGGGGAAACTTATAAATTAAAATTAAAAGATACAATCAAAAATTATAAATAAAAAACATAATATATCCATACCAATTTTCATCGTTTACAACGCGTTTTATAAACAACCATTTTTTGCTTAAGTTCTACCAATTCAGCTTCTATTTCAATCGAACTCATCCCCGCGAAGGGCACAAACCCTGTCACGAAAGTGACGGGGTTTTTATTTGTGGAAGCGGTGTGAGCTTGCTCACAAACGCGGACACAGGTAAAACCCAACGAAATGCGAAGCATTTAGTTGCAAGGGTTTGGGTAAACCCACCTTTTTGGAAGACGTTTTGAACGAAGTGAAAAACGGCAGTCCTGTGGGTTTGGGTAAACCCCTCGTAGAAGTATAAGGAAGTCGGCGAAAGTATTGAGCCGAGAGTCCTGTTCTTAACGCTGTTTTGAACGATTTAGACCTTATTTCCGCTGCCTACTAAAATGTTTTTTTTCGTTAATCACGACTCTCAATTCTAAAATTTTATGCAGGTTCCCATAATCAGTAATTATTTTCTTATGCATGTTTTTAATCCCTTTAGTATCTAAACTATCACTTTGTAGAGCTTCAAATACAAATAAGTCACAAGCGGTTGATTGTATCCAGTCTATATCACGTTTGTATCCAATTGCTGCAATAGCGCCTGTTGTTTCAAGGAAGGAATTAATTTTACGCTTGTCAATATTTAAAGTTGAGCATGATCCAAAGTAAATAATTTTACCTGTAGCCTTGTCGCCTAAAAACTCAGCTAATTGTGTAAGAGAATATTTGTCTTCGTGGGTTAGAAATATGTAGCCAGGGTCACCATGAAATGCTAAATATAGAATCGGGTATTTTTCATTGATTGTTTTCTTCTTCCACTTTTCAAGAAAATATTCAAGTTCAGATTTGGTAGCACAGTCGTGATATATATAATTACAATAACCCCTCTTTTCAAGTAAATCTAAAATCGGAAGTACCGTTGATTGATCCTGAATATTTCCATGATCCCAAAGTCCTTCAATACAATAAATACCCTTTTTTCTAATTTTTGCTGGCATTTTATATTCATCATTTAGTGTATTTTAAAATTAATGCTAACTCATTTATACACGAAACAAAATGCTTAGAATAAGGATAAAAAAAAGTTAAAATGAACCGCCCCTATCCTCCATGCACATGCATGGTTTTAACTTCAGCAATTACACTATGGTAATATTTATACCATTGAGACTGGCCTAATTTTTTTGCCTCAATATGTTTTGGCTCAGTTGCCCAAGCGCGCACGGCATCCATATCTTTCCAATAACTAATAAAAGCCCCTCGTCCATCGTGCTTAAAACTTTCGTAGCCTAAATAACCAGGCATTTGCTTTGCAAGTTCTAAGGTAAGATCGTCATAGGCGGCATATCCATCTAAGTTATCTGACAAGTAGTAATTAAAAATAGAAGCAATATAGGGTGGCTGAGGCGCCTCGTTGTTTTTCCAATGTATCATAATGCTGTAAAATAAAACAAAACTTTGATTTACCGCAAATACACCCTTCTTATACCCACAAACACCGGAATTAGTACACTATAACCTATAAAAAATGGAATAATCATACTAATCCATCCGGCAGCCATAAAAACAGCAATAATAAGGAGCTGGAATCCCAGTCCGTAAAACGACACTAAAAACATAAACCATTTAGGACATTCGGCCTGAATAGAAGCCCGCGGATCTATAGCATAAACAAACTTATCAAACACTTTATATAACACACGAAACAACTTGTATAAAATATTTACATACACCTGACGCTCACCAGGGTATGCCGTTGGCTCTTCATCTTCAAAAATTTGACTGGTAATTTCACCCGCTGTATGATGCCTAAAAATGACATGATAGTAATTATATACTGTACCCTGCGTTTGCATACAAATAAAAGCAAGTAGCGCCAACCAAGTATTTGTACCAGTAAATACCGCAATTGATATAATCAGTGCAAAGTTTAATAGACTATCAAAAATAGAATCTAAATAACGACCAGTATACGATGGATCATTTTTAATTCTGGCCAGTTGACCATCGGCAGCATCTAGTATAGATTTTAAAATTAGAAAAAAGCCAGCAAGCCAAAACTGCGACTTTAACATATAAACAATAGCCAATATACCAGAAACAACAAATAACAGGGTAATATGAATGGCATTAACGCGGGTGCCTTTAAGCGCTTCTGCAATAATATTAGCCACAGGCCTTCCATAGTCCGATACATCAATAAATTTATTTTCAACCCCTAGCTTAGACATGTAGCCCTTTAAATTGTTATAGAGAAATGTGTAAACATACGATTAAGTTATTGATGTTTTTGTATTTTCATATATATGGAATACAATAACCCCCACATACCTATTGCAACTATCCCGCAGTTCCAAGAAATCCCTTTACAACGCGTAGAGCCAGATTACAAAAAAGTACTGTATTTTAACTGGAGTATCGTATTTACCCTTGTTATTGGCATTTTGGTTGCTGTATTTATTTCAAACAAAGAACTCCATACATGGTGGGCGGTAACCATAGCTGTAATATCAGTAGTATGCAGCATGGCAATCACGGTTGCTTCTATCGAAATAGGATTTAAAAACAGATCCTGGGCCTTAAGAGACAAAGACTTCGTTTTTAAAAATGGATGGTTATTTCAGAGCACCCATATCATTCCATTCACAAAAGTGCAACACTGTATTTTAAAAACAGGACCCATAAGCCGCAGGTACAAACTAGCTTCACTTCGTTTTATGACGGCCGCAAGCCACCAAAGAGACGTAAGCATTAACGGATTATCTCAAATAGATGCCGAAAAAATTAAGGGCTGGATCATGGAAAAAAATATAGAAAATGCAAGAGAAGCAATTTGATTGGTATACCCCACAAAAACTATCACCCTACGCCTTTTTATTTATAGTAGGCAAAGTCATTAAACAATCTTGGGCATTCTTACTACTATTTGTTGGGAGTAAAATACTCAAAAATAATGGCGGTGCAGATGATAAAACAATGGGCTATTTTATTTGCCTCGTTGGTGGCTTTATTGTTGTCATGTCTATCCCGCACGTAATTCAATATTTTAGACTTAGAATTTTTATAAAAGACAATGAACTCGTTGTATTAAAAGGACTGTTTACCAGAAAAGTAATCAATATCCCCATTAACAAAATACAATCAGTACATGCAGTACAAAGCTATTTACACCGTTTTACAGAAACCTGCGAATTAAAAATAGAAACCGCAGGAGAAGAAAATACCGAAGTAGAAATTAAAGCCATTGACCAGGAAAAAGCATACGCGCTCCAAGAACTTTTAAAAAACAAACCCGCAACAATTGATACCATTACAACAGCTGAGCCTGAAACCATTTTAGGTGTTGGCTTTTGGGATATCCTAAAACTTTCTATTTCCGAAAATCATATTAAAACCTTCTTACTCATCCTCGCTTATTTGCTTACAAAAATGGATGATGTCCGAAATTTATTTGGTATCGATACGGCAAAGAAAATAAATCAAGAAGCAGATAAAATCAATTATACCACCAATGTCATATTAGCTTTTACAGTAACCATACTTGTAATTACGCTTACTGTTTCATTTATAAGGGTGCTTCTTCGCTTCTATAATATGAAACTAAAAATATCAGAAAAAGGTTTTGAAACAGAATGGGGATTTTTACAAACACAAAGAAAATTATTAATCAAAGAAAATATTCAGTCCATTACATGGAAAAATAATTTGTTGCAAAAAATATTAGGCATTAAAATTTTACGGGTTTTTATGGCTGGCGAAAAGTTAACTAATCCAACCCTATGGATTCGAATCCCTATTATGAGGAAGCGCTTGCTTGAACAAATAAGTTCCATTTATCAAAGTATTTGGCCATCAAAAGTTGCCCCAGCTAATGGTATTGACAGTTCTTACAAATGGCGCAATACACTCATTATTGTTACACCCCTAGCTGTAACAGCAGCCGTTATTGTGTATTTTAAATCGCCATGGTTAACGCTTATACCGCTTGCTGTACTGATTTATTTTACAATCAGTAATATCATACTTCAACACAATTATACTTTTTGGTTTCATCAAAATAGTATTCAAATTTTAAAGGGCGTATGGGGGCGTGAACAAACCCTATTAAACTTTAAAAATGTCCAGCACATTGAAATAAAAACAAGCCCTTTTTTGCGGGCGCATCGTTTGTGCACTATCATTTTACATTCGGGCGGGGAAACGCCCTTTACAATCCCTTATATACCGGTAGCTCAAGCCAACTACATTGCCAACTGGTGCCTCGTTCGCGTTGAGTTTCCAAAAACCATGTAAACATTGAATTTTATTTAGATATTTGTCATATGAATACCAAAGCACAAACGCCCATTATGCCCACTATTTTTGCGGGCCTCTATTTACTCGTTCATTTTATACCAGACTTAGACGCCTCGGACGTAATGGGACCTCAGTGGTTATACACCGGCTGTATTGACCTTTTAGGTATTGCTTTTATATTTATGCACCGCCAGCATTATGCACCTGCCATACAGGGTATTTTTAAATATAAGTTTACCATTGTATTTACTTTTTTAATAGCCTGGGCTGCACTCTCCTATTTTTATGCCATTAACCCCACCGAAACGCTCGTTACAGGCGCTAGACTTGTAACCACCTACCTCGTTTTTATTATTCTCTCTATTTTATTTTACAAACAACCATTACCTGCTTTATTAACGGGCATTTCGGTGATAATGGCGTTTGTATTATTATATGATTCTTTGGTGTTGTTAAAAACCTTTTCGAGTAACCTCACCACCATGAGCCTCGATGAAAACATTTTAGCATTAAGAGGTAACCACGGCAATAAAAATGTTACTGCTGCTAACATATTAATCAAATTTCCATTTGTACTTTGGCTCATCATCAATAATAAATTACTAGGCAAACTGCTCGCCGCTTTTGTGCTTGTAATGGGTGTAACAGGGCTACTTATTTTAAATACCAGGTCTACTTATGTGGGGCTACTTATTATAGCCATTATATTTATTGCTACTACCCTTTACTTTAAGAGCAAAGAAAATAAACAAGCCATCCTCACACAAATTGCCTACCTAATTATACCGGTTGTAATTGGCTTTTTTATTGCCAATGTATTTTTAGATACTGCCGTTCAAATGCAAGATACACAAGGCGGTTACGGCACTGTTACCAAAAGAATTGGTGACATTACAGTAGCAAGTGAAGAAAATAGCCGTTTACGTTTATGGAAAAATGCTATCGACTACTCTATTAAACATCCGCTCATTGGTTGTGGTTATGGCAACTGGAAACTGGCTAGTATACCGTATGAAATATTTCATACTACAGAGCTTTTTGTACCCTACCATGCGCACAACGATTTTTTTGAAATGTTTGCAGACCTTGGCGTACTCGGTGGAATAAGTTTTGCCCTTTTATTTTTACTTGTACCCATTGCTACTTTTAGTATTTGGAAAAATAAATCATTTAATCATTTACATTTAGCCGCTACGATTTTATTGATGGCCGTTACCTGTTATGCAGTGGATGCCTTTTTAAATTTCCCTGCCGAGCGAACCGCCATGCAATCGATACTTGCCATTGCAGCAGCATTAATTTTTATACCGCTCAGCTACCAACAAGAAAATACAAAACTTCGCACATCACTTATGGGTGTATTTTTTAGCATAGCGTTACTTGCCATCATACCTTCGATTTATGTTCATAAACTCACCTATGATTCTTTAAAGATTCAAAAGTTTGTAATGGGCGAGGTCAATGCCGATCCTGTCATGAAAACCGAAGACGTAGAAAAATTACCTGATATCCCAAATATGTCTTCGTCTACACTTCCCTTAAAAGCCATGATAGCACGCTATTATATTAGAGACAAAAAATACGATGAAGCCCTAGCTTTATTAAAAGAAAGCGAAAAAGTAAATCCACACCTCTATTACAACGACTTTTTAAGAACCGCTATTTACGCTGCCAAAAATAATTTTGATAGTGCACTAATTAGCAGCAAAAAAGCATTTTACAACTGGCCCAATGCCACCAGCTATTATAAGAATTTAATTTTTGCAGCATCCAAAAAGAAGGACAGCGCCGAAATTAAAAAAGCATTTAACTTAATTGTAGATCATTTTAACACGCCCTTTACTTGGAACAATTATTTACTAGGTATGTATGAAGTAAAAGGTAGTGCAGATGCCAACCTCAACAACATGTTAGACAGCGCCATTAAAATGTTCCCAAATGATTTAGCTACATTTAGCCAAACCAAAGCGCTCTTTAATAGAACCGCAGTGGATGCCAACAATAAAACGGTCAATGATTATACAACCGAAGGTCTTAAAGCCTTTCAACAAGGGCAGTATGTAAAAGCTGCTGGCTGTTACATTAAAGCAGCAAACTTGGACCCTACCAACTATACACACGCCGAAAATGTAGGTATTTGTTTGTATACCGCTCAAAAATTCCAAGACGCTATTACTTACTTTAATAAATCGATTGCCGTTGGCACTTCTACCACCGGAAAGTCTGAATATTATTTAGGCCTGAGCTATTTGTCTACAGGTAAAAAAATAGAAGCCTGCAATGCGTTACAACTCGCTAACAACAAGAAATATCCAGACGCAGCGGCTGCTATAAAAGGTAATTGCCAATAAAATTTTTTAAAAATTTAGAAATAAAAATGGCGGCATGCGTGAGACGCGTGCCGCCATATATTTTTACAAGACTATTTTAAATTAAGCTAAATCAAAACGGTCTAGGTTCATTACTTTATTCCATGCGGCAACAAAATCATGAACAAATTTTTCTTTAGCATCATCACAAGCGTATACTTCTGCAAGTGCACGTAATTCTGTATTAGAACCAAATACAAGGTCTACTCTTGTTGCAGTAAATTTAACAGCGCCAGTAGCTCTATCTGTTCCTTCAAAAGAATTTTGTCCCGTTGCTTTCCAAGTCGTATTGTAATCGATAAGGTTGGTAAAGAAATCGTTGGTTAATACACCTGGACGATTTGTAAACACCCCATGCTTAGATTCATCATAATTGGTATTTAATACACGCATACCACCAACTAGCACTGTCATTTCAGGTGCAGTTAGGTTTAGTAAATGCGATTTATCGAGCAACATCTCTTCGGCAGAAATAAGCGTTTTAGGCTTAATGTAGTTACGGAAACCATCTGCAGTTGGCTCTAATACACCAAAAGAAGCAACATCTGTTTGTTCTTCGGTAGCATCGGTTCTGCCAGGTGTAAATGGAACTGTAACGTTGCATCCAACATCTTTTGCAGCTTTTTCTACACCAGCAGCACCAGCAAGTACAATTAAATCTGCTAAAGAAACTTGTTTGCCTCCTGTTGCAGCAGCATTAAATGCTTGTTGAATAGCTACTAATTTATCTAGCACTTTAGATAATTGTGCAGGATTGTTTACCGCCCAATATTTTTGAGGTGCTAATCTAATACGAGCTCCATTAGCGCCACCTCTTTTATCTGTACCTCTAAAAGTAGATGCAGAAGCCCAAGCAGTAGATACCAATTCAGAAACAGTTAATCCAGAAGCTAACACCGTAGCTTTTAACTGCTCAATATCGGTAGCATCAATAAGTGTATGGTTTACGGCTGGAACTGGGTCTTGCCAAATTAAAACTTCTTCAGGAACTTCTGGACCAAAATAACGAGAACGTGGGCCCATGTCACGGTGTGTTAATTTAAACCAAGCTCTTGCAAATGCATCTGCAAACTGATCTGGATTTTCATAAAATCTTTTTGAGATTGGTGCATATGCAGGATCCAAAATCAACGCTAAGTCTGTGGTAAGCATTGTTGGCGCATGCGATAAAGAAGGATCATGTGCATCAGGCACTGTTCCAGCACCACCGCCATTTTTTGGCTTCCACTGATGTGCACCAGCAGGGCTCTTTACTAGCTCCCACTCATACTTAAATAGGTTTTCGAAGTAGTTATTACTCCATTTGGTTGGTGTTGTTGTCCAAGCACCTTCTAAACCTGAAGTGATGGTATGAACACCACTACCAGTACCAAATGTATTTTTCCAACCAGTGCCTTGCTCTTCAATACTTGCACCAGCAGGCTCTTTACCTACATATTTACCTGGATCTGCAGCACCATGTGTTTTACCAAATGTGTGACCACCCGCAATGAGTGCAACCGTTTCTTCATCATTCATTGCCATACGTGCAAATGTTTCACGAATGTCTTTTGCAGAAGCAATTGGATCAGGATTACCGTTAGGACCTTCTGGATTTACATAAATCAATCCCATTTGAACAGCTGCTAATGGATTTTCTAAATCTCTATCTCCACTATAACGCTTATCGCCTAACCATTCACGCTCAGAACCCCAATACACGTCTTCGTGTGGCTCCCAAACATCTTCTCTACCACCTGCAAAACCAAAAGTTTTGAAGCCCATAGATTCAAGTGCACAGTTACCTGTTAAAATCATTAAATCACCCCATGATAATTTTTTGCCGTACTTCTTTTTAATAGGCCATAAAAGTAAACGTGCTTTATCAAGATTGGTATTATCAGGCCAGCTATTAAGTGGTGCAAAACGAAGCATACCAGCTCCACCGCCACCTCTACCATCTGTTGTACGGTAAGTACCAGCACTATGCCAAGCCATTCTAATAAAGAACGGACCATAATGACCATAATCGGCAGGCCACCACTCTTGTGAATTGGTCATTAAATCAAAAATGTCTTGCTTAACAGCCTTTAGGTCTAATGTTTTAAATTCAGAAACATAGTTAAAAGTCGAATCCATTGGATTTGACTTTGCAGTGTGCTGACGTAAAATGTTTAATCGAAGTTGGTTAGGCCACCAATCGGTGTTTCTTGTACCACTTCCTGCACTACCCATTTTAGCGGTAGCGCTAGCAACTGTTGCTCCTGTGTAAGGGCATTTTCCTTCTGCGCTTGTATTTTCCATTTTAATATATTTTAATGCTTTTTGAGAGACAAAATTAAATCAATTAAACACCTAATTTGTCATTTTGTTGTCATGATTATCAGCTATTTACCCACCAAAATTATCTAGTCATTATTGTATGGTTGCAGCAGGTCTTTTTTGAGTACCAGGCATATTGGTTAAATCATCACCGAGAGCCGTTCTATAAGTATCCGCAATGGCCGTTAAAGCCGCTACTACTGCAGGATTGAGCCTTGCTACATCAAGTGTTTCACCAGGATCGGTGGATAAATCATAGAGCGCCATTGGCACTGGCACAGAAGCATATTTACCAGGGAAACCATCCTTACCCATATCTGTAGCTTTGTAGGTTTGAGACTGGTGCGCAAATACCAATTTCCATACACCTTGTCTAACAGCTTTGAGGCTATTGTTGTCATAATAATAAACAAAATGATCTCGAGGGTTGGCATTAGGTTTTTGGGTAAGCAGAGACATGATATCTACCCCATCAATTGTATTGGCTGGCAATTGAGTTTTTGTAAGTCCTACAATAGTGGGAAGTACATCCATGGTAGCTGCCAAATTATTACAAATAGACCCAGGCGCAATAACCCCAGGATAACTCATAATACAGGGCACTTTTACGCCCCCATCCCATGCCGAACCTTTTCCTTCTCGAAGCCCGCCGGTACTACCTGCATGATTTCCAAAAGTGAGCCATGGGCCGTTATCACTCGTAAAAATAATAAGTGTATTTTTTGTTAATCCATTTTTGTCAAGCGCCTTCATCACCTCTCCAATAGACCAATCTATTTCCATCATTAAATCACCAAATAAACCAGCGCCACTTTTGTTTTTATATTTACTAGACACCGCAATAGGAACGTGTGGCATAGAATGCGCGAGGTATAAAAAAAATGGTTTGTTTTTATTTTTACCAATAAAGCTAACAGCCCTTTCCGTGTAGAGTGTTGTAAGTTTAGATTGATCTTCTAAATTATTAATCGGCATCACAGGATTAAATCCATCCAGTAATTGAAGTGGCGGATATTTGGATTTTTTATTGGCGGTATCGGTAATGGGTATACCATCAAAACCAACAGGCCACATATCATTAGAATATGGTAGGCCAAGGTATTCATCAAAGCCATAAGAGGTAGGTAAATAAGGAGCTTTAGCGCCTAAATGCCATTTACCAATCATGCCTGTTGCGTAACCTTTTGTTTTTACAATACTTGCAATGGTTGCTTCCTTTGGATTTAATGCAACAGTAGACCATGGCATGAGGGCACCAGAAATACCCACCCTATTTGGATAGCAACCCGTTAAAAGTGCCGCCCTAGAAGCACTACAAACGGCCTGGGCTGCATAAAAATTGGTGAAGCGCATACCACTTGCCGCAAGCTTATTTATATTGGGCGTATGGTAAGGAAAGCCACCATATACTTCTGGATCACCATAACCCATATCGTCCATAAAAATGAGCACGATGTTGGGCGTTATGCTAACAACACTTCGTTTTTGCGCTTGCAATGACAGTGCCAAAAAACAGCTACAAACAAGAAACAAATTTTTCATTAGGCGTTTCTATTTATTGTAAGGTAATTATAAAACTAAAAATGCCCCAACATGATTCGTTGAGGCACTTTTTTTGTAGATTAGTTAACTATTATCTAATTTTTTACAATTTTAATGAATTTAACCACTTCGTTGTGGGTTAGATCCGTATTTAAAATGATTTCCTGACGCTTGTTATTTTTATCTGTAATAATCATAACTGCTGTATTTGGAGGATCATATCCTAGGTTTTCTGCTACAAAAATCAGCTGATTTGCACTAGGATTATTACTTACGCGTAACCCAAATTTAATTGGATTTTTAACATTCAGTTCTTTTCTATCCACAACAATTCTATTGTTATAAATAATTGATACTGAATCTTTATCGTGTATTCCACTATCGTAAATTTCTACATTTACAGAATCAGAACTGGTATAAATTAAAATTGGCTTTTTATTGATACGCTTGGTCAAATAATTTACAATACGTTCTTGTTCCGATTTTAATTTAGCCAACGAATCAAGCGCTTGTAAAATTTCAGCTTTAGAAATTGACTCTTCCGCTTCTTCAACCTTAGGGGCTGGTGCAACTTTAACTTCAGGCTTCTTAACCTCTTTTACAACAGGCATTACTTTAACTGTATCAACCTTAGGGACTGGTGCAACTTTCACTATAGGCTTCTTAACCTCTTTTACAACAGGCGAAACTTTAATTGTATCAACCTTTGGGGCTGGCGCAAATTTCACTACAGGCTTCTTAACCTCTTTTACAACAGGCGTAACTTTAATTGTATCAACCTTAGGGGCTGGCGCAACTTTCACTACAGGCTTCTTAACCTCTTTTACAACAGGCTTATTGTCAAATTTAACTGGCTTAACTAAAGGCACTTGTAAAGAAGATAAAATTTTATGGGTTGCTTCATTAATACTTTGATGTAAAACATCCCAAGTGGTGTTTTTACGTTCTGTTAATAACAACTCAGTTCTTCTATTAACAATTTGTGACGACTTGCTATACTTGCCTGTCAAACATGCTTGAACAAAATAAGATTTACCGTAATAACTACTTATAAACCTTGAGCTCGCAACACCTTTTTTCTTTAGGTATGCTACAACGACTTTAGATCTTTTTGCAGATAATTTTTGGTTGTAAGCGGCATTACCTTTACAATCTGTAAAAGAACCAATACTTACTTGTAACTTATCATTTAACTTAAGAACGTTGACAAGTGAATCAAGAACAATTTTATCGTTCTTATCTAATTCAGCTTTGTTAAAATCATAGTGTACTCTAAACTCGTTTGGAATAGCAACAGCTAATAAAGAATCGGCAGCACGCTTTTCTAAAAAAGCCATAAACTGAGCTTGCAATTTATCCAATGAATCTTTTCGCTGAACAAAACTTTGACCACCCATTAAAATATTTTTCTCAATAGATGATCTAACTTTACTAGTATTAAAACTATCAATTAGCTTTTTTGTTCCATTGTCATCAATATAAATATCAAACAATCTATTAGGCCTGAGGCTTAAGCTATAGCTACTAGTGCCATCTGTAGATAATGAATCTGTGAATTTTTCATCACCACGTTTTTTCAAATATAATTTTGTAGAAGGAACTAAAGTCGCATCTGAGAGAAATGAAATTTTACCACGCACCTTATATACTACCTCGGCAAATTTTGCTTGATAAATATCATCGGTACCTAAGCGGTCTGATGAAAAATAAAAATTAGAAGGATCGGGCGTAGCTGCTACTCCAAAATCATCATTTTTAGAATTGATAGGAAAAGAAAGCGTTTTAATTTTTGGAGATGTCCCAGCAAAAGGCGATTGAATAGAATAAATATCTAATCCACCTAAACCCGCTCTACCATTGGAACTAAAATACAGGTCTCCAGTATTTGAAAAGCTTGGAAAAACCTCATCCCCTTTTGTGTTTGCAACTTGCAAAGGAAGTGGCGCTGACCAACCTGTACTATCTTTTACAGCATAAAATAAATCAAAATTATTATCTGGATTTGAGTTGGAACTAAATACCATATACAAACCTGATGGATCTATAGCAGGATGCATATATGAATATTTTACATCGCCTAATTTAATTTCCTCAATATTTTGAAGAACACCATCTATCAGATTTGCCTGAGCAATAAACAACGTCTTATCCTTGTCTTTTTTAGAATTCGCTTTTTTATGATTCAGGGTTAAAAAATATTTATTTAATACTGGAGCATAAACTATATGAGACACATTATAATAGCGACTCGTTTTTGCACCTAAAACAAGTGCACCTGTAACTAGTTGCTGATTTAATTTTTTGTTATCAAATTTGGGAATTCGAGTTAAAAGTTCTTTATCGCTACCCTCAAAACCTTGTGCTAATTTTTTTGATGTTGTAGATGGCATAACTGCAGAAAATTCTACCATAGAATAATCAACACCTTTAATAGAACTTGTATCTGCTATTTTTCTGATAGAAAATAAATTAGCACCATCTATAGCCGAAGCTCTTGTAGGACGCCTCGGATCATTCATATTCGTAACCCAAAAAAGTGAATTATTAATGAGGCTAGGTGAAAACTCCTTACTCTTATTTGAATTAAGATTTAAATATTGAACCGAATAATCTAAAGAATCAATAAGGAATGCCGACGTATTCTTATAGCCATTCATTTTATCTTGATATCCTGGCATACCATTAATGAAACTTTGCGCTTTATTATAATCACCCGCCATAGCATAGAGTTCAGAAATTCTAAACTTTTCTGTTGCAGATAAAGACGCTCCTATTTGAGCCAATTGATCATAACAAAATTTTGCTTGACTATAAGAACGCATATTCCAAAAGCAATCGGCAAGCATTGAAATTGCCCCTGTATTTGAAGCATCATACTTTCCTGCTATATAATTACTGAGAGCTACAGAAGCCGTTTTATACTGTTTTGTTTCATAAGCAAACTTTGCCTTGCTTAACTCAGGAGATACTTTTACTTCTTGCGCAATAACGGCAGAAGAAAAAGTGAATAATATGGAGACGAATAAACTACGGATCATAACACGATTCTAAATTAATTTAATAATATCTTGGTGATGCTGCTCTACCTTCAAGCTTTGAGCCAAATTCGTAACGCAACATAAATTCATGCGAACCCCTATTATAATTTACCAGTCTGGCATTAGAATAATCGTAAGCATAACCCATGCGAAGTTGAGGGGTAAGTTGTAACTCAAGCATACCAAGGATGGCATCTTCGGTTCGGTAACTCAAACCTGCTCCAAAAACCCCACCAAACCATGTATTAACATTAAAGTCATACTGAACAGGGGCTCCACTAACAACTTTAACTAATACCGAGGGCTTTACCTTTACAAAATCTGAGGCATCAACAACATAACCTGTATTTAAAAAATAGTGGCTATTTTTCCCAGCAGAAGAAACATCTGCTTTTCCTTGTGCGTTTAATCTAGTACTTAACAAAGAAGGTGATGATAAACCGATATACCATTTTTCTCTAGCGTATAACATACCAAAACCTGCCGCAGGCAAAAATCCATTTACATTTTGCTGCAAAGTTGGATCTCCCGTTTGGAAAGCGTTAGATTGGGTAAAATTTGCTTGATAATTTAAAATACCAAAACTCATCCCAATAGATAAATATGATTTTTTAAACGGAACTCTGTATGAATAAATACCGTTGGCACCCGTTGTTTTTTCGATACCAATTCTATTAGAGTATACCTGAACACCTAATCCAACATTTGAATTTTCTTTTCTTGCATCATAAGATAGTGAACCAAAAACAGGCGCACCAGGCATTGATACCCACTGATTTCGAATTAATAAGTTAAGATTCCCAACTTCTCTATTACCGGCATAGGCAGGATTTACGTTGAGCATATTAAACATATACTGTGAAACCAGGGATTGCTCTTGAGCAGCAGCATCAATAACCGCTATAAACTGTATGGCTGCAGCAAATAAGAAAACCTTGAATATTTTTTTATTTCTCATTATTAAAATTTAACAATATTAAATTATCGTTTTAGTGTTAAGTAGCCTTTTCTAAATTCTTTTACGCCTGTTACCCTATCTACAATTTCGATGAAATAGAAGTATGTGCCTTCCGCCAAATCTTGACCTAAAAAGCTTCCGGTTCCTCTTCCAATAAAATTGTTTTGATAATCTGGACTAGCAAATACGCGCTGACCCCATCTGTTAACAATTTCAACCTTTAATTGCTTATTAGATGGCTTAACAATAATCCATTGGTCATTTTTTCCATCTTGGTTTGGCGTAATCACGTCTGCGATAAATAAATTTACTGCAGGTATTACAAACGCGGTACTCGCAGGAGATCCAAATGTTCCGTAAGGACTAACTGCAATAGCATTAACATTATTGGTTAATGAGCCAGCATATGATTGTGGCATAACTTGAAGCTTTAACACAACAGTTTCAGACTTATTAGCACTTAACTTACTTGCAGGCAACAATAAATTAGTTATTGAAGTTCCATTAAAGGTATTTGAAGCAACAAGAGTTCCAGTTGCTGTAACCCCAAGTACTTTAAATGTAGTTGGACTTGTAAATACTGCTGATAAATTATCAATCAGTTGAATTGAATCCAATGTAGCTGATAAATTATTAGTCAAAGTAAATGTGAAATCCATAGTATAAGAACCATCAGGCTGTAGCGTTAATGCTGATGCTTTCTTTTGAACACCCATAACTGTAGCAGGTGCTAAAATTGTGACAGTATCATAAATACATCCCGCAGATTCAAGTCCAGTTGCAATATCTACAGCTTTAACACACCATACATACATCCCAGGTGTAGTTGGTAATGTAGGCGCTATATCTGTACAATTTGTTCCAGATACATTACACCATTTTGGCCTACTACCCGGCACAATACTTGTGATTAATGAATTGATATTTGATGGATTATTAACTGCTCCAATAATAAAAGTTGCAGATTTAACTGACACTGTAGGCAAAATTGTAACAGTATAAGGAACACGAGGTCCTTCAATACCATTAATGGTTTGACTTACATAAAAAGTATACACCCCTACTACGGTTGGCAATGGTTGAACACTAGAAGCGGTTCCTCCGGTTGCTGCACTGTAAAAATTAAGTGTTGCACCAGTATTTGGCGAAATTAAACCAGTTGTATTAGAAGGGTTGGTTGGATTTCCAATAATGAAGCTTCCAGGGGTAACA
>Ga0315906_10004704_pt1 | contig 17390 bp, 15 predicted proteins | sample LakEriMetagenome_4_FD_203526 | JGI IMG/M metagenome (GOLD analysis project Ga0315906, IMG submission 203526) | Freshwater fungal communities from buoy surface, Lake Erie, Ohio, United States - Buoy 2 MA122 | ecosystem: Environmental > Aquatic > Freshwater > Lake > Lake biofilm | place: USA... | reverse complement strand
GGGCGCTTCCCCGGGCGCCATTTGTCTTCCACTCGATCAGACGCCGGTGAAGCCGATGTACGGCGAAAGTGACTTGATCTTGTCTCCACTACAGCAGACGTATCGCGCTGACGGTAAGAGCCTAAGAATCCAGATCTGTCGGATGCCCGATACCGACTGGACGCTGGAGGTCGTCGACGAGTAGAACAATTCGACAGTCTGGGATGACCCCTTTGTATCAGACGCAAGAAGCGCTGAGGGTGGCGCTGGAAGAGCTCGAAACCGGCGGAATAGAGGCCTACATCGGCCTGGCTCCTGGAGTGCGTGCTGCCCGAACGTTGATGGGCCAGCGCATCGGCGCTGAGGTCACTGCTAGGATCCGTCGAGCACAGGGCACCGTTGATCGATTTGGCAGGATCGGACGGGATCCCCCTTGGCTGACTCGCTTTATGGTCAATGCCTTCATCCGACCCAGCGACCGTTACCGAATCTGGCGAATGTCATGTCAGGACTTAAGGCGCATGAATACCCGATATTGGACCCAGATCCCTGCCCCGATTCCGGCGGCTACGCTGGCGTATACGATCCAGGCCTGATGCTCGAACTGATTGGCAAGCAGAAGACCTGCAACCAACACCAGCGACACCACGATGGCAATTTCCTCGAGGGCCAACGCACCGCGCAGCGACTGCGCCGCATGCCCCAGCAGAATATCGCGCAGAATCCCGCCGCCGCTGATAGAAACCGCCGCCAGAATAGGCGCCCAAAACCAGTGCAGGCTTGACGATAGAGTCACGCAGGCCCCATAGGCTGCGGCGATCGATAAGCCGGACAGCCGAAGCAGCTGCTCGGCCGGGGCGAGCCATCGGGCCAGGGTTTCGGGCGCAATGCGCCGCGAAATGACGATGATAGCCACCGCGCACAGTGTGATGGCGATGGGTTGCGTCGGGTCAACGATGAACGAGATGGGCAGTCGCTCACCGCCGATGATGGCGTCACGCAGCATCGCGCCGCCCAGCGGTGTGATCAGCGCAAGCACCAGGCAGCCCCAGAGCCCGAATCCGCGCTGCAGGCCAGTCAGCGCACCTGCGCATCCGAACACCAGAATCGCTGCAAAAATCACCGAAAGAAACGGCTTGGAGTAGATGATCTGGTCAAGCGAATGACGGGTCGGAGCCGACAGAGTGGGCAGGCGACCGAGACTACGCTGCACCTCTTGTATTACCTTGAAGGTCCAAAGCGTTTTTGCTGCGGGTGGTAGCGCGCCTTCGCTGCTGGCGAGGTGTGACCACTGACGATCAAAGCGCTCCAGGTCAAGCAAACCAAACCGCGACAGATCACTTGGCAAAAGCTCGATGACGCCCGCCAGCATCTCCTGCTGACGCTTGCGATCAAGCGATGGGTTTTTCTCGGCGAGCCAGTCCAGCGCCAGACCACGAGCGCTGCGGGTATCGTCCCAGCCCTTAGCCAGCGCGCGCACCAGCGACGCGAGCTGGCGCCTGAACTCGGCAGAGGTCAATCGATCGGACAGAACGTACAGCCCATCCTCGACATGCTCGAGGCCTTTGGCCTGAAAATCGATCCAGTTCAGGTCCTCAGGGTTGATGCCAGAGGCGTGTATCAGGGGCCATTCGTTATAGCTCATGGCGCTGACACAGGGAAAGCGACCGTTGATCAGATCCGCGGCCCCGGGCGCCTGTTCAAGCAATTGAACCGTAGCCGGATCGACTCCGTGCGCTTTGAGGAGTGCACGCACAACATGCTGATCGCCCAGGTTCCAGACGCCGATGCTGCGGCCCGCCAGATCACTTGGGCGAATGACACCTGACCGGGTGTTGCAGGCCATACCGAGGCCCTGTCGCTCAAACATTTGCGCGATGTGACTGATGCGTGGCCCCTCGCGCGAATGTGTCAGTGCATTACCCAGCCATCCTATTGCCACGTCGACCTCGCCTTTTTTAAGGCGGGTAAATGGATCGATGCCTGGACCACCCTCAATAAGATCAACGGCGAGCGCCTCGCGTTCAAAATGCCGCCGTACCTGGGCCACGTAAAAACCGGCGAACTGAGCCTGATGCTTCCAGTGGAGCTGCACCCGCAACCGGTGCCGGGTGCTCTCGGCGTACCCTGCGCCCTGTCGATTCGTTACTTGGCTGGCGACACTGTCATGCGCGGCATCTGCGGCCCGATCACTCGACGACGTGGCAACCTGCGCTCCGAACAGACGCTGAGCATGTGACTCGTGCAACCAACCCAGACATGGGGCGAGGATGAACGCAGTGATCATCCACCAGGCCGCACGCGCACCGAGCATTTTCAGAATCTGCATCGCGCTCAAGGCAATTGCGCAGGGTTTAGGCGAATCAGCCGACCGTTGGGCGCATCGGTGAGTACATACAGCAGCCCATCCGGCCCCTGGCGTACATCACGTATCCGTTGGCCAATCGACTGCAGCAGGCGTTCTTCGCGAATCACCCGGGTATCTGAGACAACCACGCGCGTCAGAAAGCCAAACTTCAGTGAGCCTACGATCAGACTGCCGCGCCAATCTGCGCCGTAGCGCTCACTGGTGAGAAAGGTCATGCCAGAAGGCGCGATGGAGGGCGTCCAGTAATGAACCGGTTGCTCAAGGCCAGGCGCGTGAGTGATGCCCGCGCCGATTTTGCCGCCACCATACGGCTCGCCGTGGGTGATTACGGGCCAGCCATAGTTCCTGCCGGGTTGAGGCAGATTGATTTCATCGCCACCCTGTGGGCCATGCTCGTGAGTCCAGAGCCTACCCTGGGCGTCAAGCGTGGCGCCCTGGGGATTCCGGTGCCCGAAACTGAAAATTTCTGGGCGAGCCTGCGCATGACCAATAAAGGGATTATCGGCTGGTACTCGACCGTCTTTGTGCACACGTACAAGCTTGCCCAAATGATTATCCAGGCGTTGTGCGTCGTTCATGCGACTGAAGCGCTCGCCCAAGACCAGTATCAGCGTGCCGTCACTGCGCTCGACAATGCGGCAGCCGAAGTGGTGTCGACCGGGTAGCTTCGGTTGTTGACTGAAGATCACCTGGAAACTATTGAGCGTGCGCTCGTCGGCGCTGAGCTCAGCGCGCGCCAGGGCCGTACTGTTGCCGCCGCCACCGGGTTCGGTAAAGCAAAGGAATAGCGTGCGATTACGCTCGAAGTTACTGTCCAGGGCGAGATCAAGCAGTCCGCCCTGTCCGCCGACGTCAATACGGGGTAAGCCTGCTAGCGGGGCGCTGACGCGTCCATCGGCTTCGATGACACGCAGACGCCCAACCCGCTCGGTGACAAGAAAACGGCCGCTCGGTAAAAAGCCCAGGGCCCAGGCGTGCTCAAGACTCTCAGCGATCACTTCAAGCCGGATGCGCTCAGCGTTCGCCTGGGCCTGAGAGAATGCTGGCGAGGTCGCGTACAACGAAGCTATGAAAACCCACGCATAGGCCATGAATACGCCGAGCGGTGCGCGTAGCTTCAGAGATATTGCTCTGATACCAGCAAAGCCGCGATGCAGCGCTGCGGATTGTAAGGGCGAGGCGGTTCGCAGGAGGCTGATCATGACACGCCTCAATTCGCAGGCCTAGTTGGCTTTTCTGCCAGCGGTACTGCTGACCCAGGTCCACAGTTCGAGATCAGAGCGGACAAGGCGCGCGCCGGCTGCCGAGTTCTGCTCGGGGGTCACGAAGCCAACGGACTCCATGCGCTCTTTGATCGCGGCAGACATGATGATTTTCTTCATGGTGTTATCAAGCCTGTCGACAATGGCTTGCGGCGTGCACTCAATCAGCAATAGCCTACACTAGCCTAGCGACTTAAAGCCTGCAACACCGCTCTTGGCGATAGTGGGTGCGTTGGGGCAGAGCGCATTACGCTACAGGCTGGAAACCGCGACGGCCTTGAGTTTGCCCGAGCGACCATGCCGCAGCGCGACGCCCTGCTTGATAAGCATGAGCGGAAAGGCGCCACCCGGAAAATCGATCATCATGGGGTTTGCTGCACCTGATCCCTTTGCCCGCTTTGCCAATGCGCGGTTACGTTGGGCAACCTAGGGCATTAGGCATTCGCCTGCTGGCGAATTCCGTCTACCAAGCCGTACGCCAGCCTCAGCGAGATGCTTGTTGTTGGTGGCTTGGGGTTCTTGAACGAGGCGATCACCATTTTGGACGAGTCAAAGATCAGCAGGTCAGCGGCTACGTCCAGTTGTTAAGCCGGCGAGCACCCAGCAGCGTGACCATCCAGCAGATTAAATTAAAAGCCTTGCCCAAGTTCTCAGCAGTCCAGGTCACCAACAAACCACGTGGTCGTTTTCGGCCAGCGAGTACCCGGCTGTGAGTATTCCAGTTTAGGATATACCTTCAGTCATCATCGCTTGCCGGGGCGACGCCTCCTCGGAGAGCAGTCATAATCCGGCATGACTTCAACCAAGTCGTCTGACGCGCCTGAACCTTCCCAACGCGGTGCGGCGCACAGTCGCTACAGCTTGCGGGCCGACCCGTCGCTGATCGACTCGCGCTTTGCCGCCTGGCGGCTGGCTGCTGCGCTGCTCGCTGCCACGTTGGGCAATGCACCGATGTATGTCCTCCCGGTGGTCCTGCCCGAGGTCCAGCGTGATTTCGGCATTGGCCGGGGCGACGCTGCGCTCGCCTACACAGTCATGATGATTGGCCTCGGTGCCGGCGGTTACCTTTGCGGTCGCTGGGCTGATCGGTGGGGGATGGCCTGGGTACTTGCGCTTGGCGGAGTGGGCACGCTGGCTGGGTTTCTTCTGTCGGCGGCTGCACCTGGGCTGGTGGTTTTTGCGCTGGCGCACTGCGTGCTGCTGGGGTTTCTCGGAATGGGCAGTTCCTTTGCTCCGCTGATTGCCGATACCGGGCTGTGGTGGCAACGTCGCCGGGGGGTCGCGGTGGCCGTGGTCGCGAGCGGGAATTTTCTGGCCGGAACCATCTGGCCGCCCGTGGTTCAGGCAGGAATCGATGCCTTCGGCTGGCGAGCAACCTTCTCGTCGATGGGTCTGATCTGTGGCCTCGGTATGGTGGGCTTGAGCCTCTGCATGCGGCAAAGGCCCCCCGCCATCACCCACCCTGGCGGACCAGATGGTTCGACCGCTGCCGCATCCGGGCTCAACTCCGATCGTCCCTTCGGTTTGTCCGCGCTTGGGGCGCAGTGGCTGCTCTTTTTCGCTGCGGTCTGCTGCTGCGTCGCCATGGCGATGCCGCAGGTACATATCGTCGCCTATTGTTCCGACTTGGGGTTCGGCGCCGCGCGCGGCGCGGAAATGCTGTCGCTGATGCTGGGGTTTGGGGTCGTCAGTCGGCTCGCTTCGGGCTGGATCTCGGATCAGATTGGCGGGTTGCGCACGTTGCTTCTGGGCTCGGCGCTACAGGCTGTTGCCCTTGCGCTGTTTCTTCCTTTCGACGGCCTGGGCTCGCTTTATGTGATCTCGGCGATGTTTGGACTGTTCCAAGGGGGAATCTTCCCGGCGTACGCGATCATCGTCCGAGAATATTTCCCGCCCGAACAGGTGGGCGCAAGAACCGGCGGCGTGATGGTGGGCGGTCAGGTCGGGATGGCGTTGGGCGCCTGGCTTTCTGGGCAGGTATTCGACCTGACGGGTTCATACGACGCGGCGTTTTTCAACGGGATCGGATGGAACCTGGTGAACCTTGCCATCGTGTTGTGGCTGATGTGGCGGATTCGACCCGGGCGCCGCGCTGACCCCTCGGTGCAACCGGATCGCCGCCAAGCGGCTGCGTGAAGTTGACGGCTACACCCCACGAACTGGTCCGCGGGTCCAGCATGACGTCTGGACTTGCTGATGCGGTGGAGGCTTACCGGCAGTTGCGTAGCCGCTGGCCCGACGACTGGCCTGGGCTCGCTGCCGTCATGCGCGGCGTGGTCACCTGGTTGGATGCGCCGGCGGCGACGGCTTGTCGCGCTGAGGTCCCGCGCGAATTAATCGATTGCGCCGAAGCGGTGGAGTCTTCCGGACGTGCCCGTGCGCGTCGGGCAGGAGAGCCCGCCTATCACAACCGGCTTCATGTCGCCGATACGCTTGTGAGTATGGCGAGCCTCATCAAGGCAAGGCGAAGTCTTCTGGGCACCCCTGTCAGAGGCCTCACGCGCTTCGAGACGATCTGCCTGCTTACGATGACGGTTCATGATTTTCATCACCCCGGACGGTGTAACCGTGGGCCGCAGGAAATCGAGCAGATGAGTCTCGCCCGCTTTACGCCTCACGCTCGGCGAATCGGTCTGTCGGAGGCGGACTGGGCACTGATCTGTGACCTTGTTCTACTGACCGACCCCGTGGGGGTGGCGCAGGTTCACGACCGGTGGCGTCGGAGTGGGTTGACAGCCAAGACGGCAGGCTCGCGTGCGGAGATGGCGGTTATGGTGACCGAAGCCGACGTGCTTGCCAGCGCGCTCGAATTTCCAGGTGCCGATTTAACGCAGTCGCTCGCGAAGGAATGGCAGACGCCCCATCCCGAGCTGGCAAGCAGCCTGCTGTTAGAGGAGGGCCGGTTGAAATTCCTCTTGGCGGGTGTTCGGTTTTCGTCTGCTGCGGCAGACGCTCTGGGGGTCCGGCGGGTGATTCGGGAGCAGATTGCCCTAATCCGAAAAGTCCGCAAGGCGAAGAGCGCGTAACCTGCTCGCCGTCATCAGCACGTTTCATGTCGGCGGTCGACGCTGGCGCGAACCGACCTAGGCCTCGGGCGATGCCTGGGCGAGCTGCCCGCATTTACTGATCATGACCCGGGCAACCGGATCCTCACTAAGCTCGAGCACTTGCGAATACGCCGCGATTGATTCGCTGAACTGTCGGTTCACGAACAGGGTGAAGGCCTTCTCCGAGAGCGTACATATGCGCTGCTGTAATTCGCTTGCCTGTGTCTCGATACTGCCGTCCCGAGTGCCCAGCACTTCGTAGATGATGAGCTCCCCTTTGCGGCCCTTCACCGTGATCTGGTCGATCGGGCGTAGCCACAGCCGCTCGCCAGCCTCCTTGAATACGGAATGACTCACGCAAATCTGGGTGCCGTACTCCTTGTTGACGCCTTCAAGGCGCGAGGCAATGTTGACCCCATCGCCCATCACGGTATAGCTGAGCCGCTCGGCAGAACCAATATTGCCCACCAGCACCGCATCGGAGTGAATACCGATCCGTACGTAGAGTGGCGGCTTACCTTCTGCTGCAAGCTTTGCGTTGAGGTGCTCCATACGGCGCTGTGATTTGATGGCTGCCACGCAGGCATGATAGGCATGACGCTCGTCAAGCAGTGGCGCGCCCCAGAAAGCCATCACAGCGTCGCCAATGAACTTGTCGACCGTACCATTTTCTTCTTTGATCGCGAGCGTCATCAGCTCAAAGTAGGACGAGACGCGGCGCAGCAGATCGCGTGACGGCGTGGACTCCGAGAGCGTTGAAAAATCTCTAAGATCGGTAAAGAGAATGGTGAGGTAACGGCTCTCGCCGCCGATTTCGATCGGCTTGCCTGTACTCAGCAGGTCATTGACCAGGTCACGGGGAATGTATGAGGTGAAAGCGGTGATTGTGGCGGCAAGTTTCTTGACTGCGCCAGACAGCGAGGCCAGTTCGTGAATCTGGCTGTTGATCTGGGCAGGCGACAGTGGCTTGAATTCGATCAGGTTCTGTATCGAGTTCGTGACCTGTTCCAGAGGGCGCGCGATTTTTCTGGCATAGATGTAGATGAGAACGATCTGCGCAAAGATCAGGAACAGACCGAAGTAGAAAATGATCTGGTTGGTTCGGCTGAATTCCTTCCTGAAATCCTCCATTGGCGTGATCGACAGAATGGTCCAGGCCTTTCCGAATTCGGCGGGCGTGGGCGAGAACACTGCAACGTACTCTTTGCCGTTCTCGGGATGGTGGAACACCAGCAGCGGGTCGTCTTTATCGACCCGCATGGCAATGGCGAGTGCCGGAAGGTTGGTTGATAGCGTAGCCAGGCTGTTGAGCTCGATACGGTTGTTGGCCTTCCTGAAATTGTCTTGCGCAATCGAACTTGCAATCACCGAACCGGATGCGTCGTAGATGACACTAACGGAGCGCTCGCTCACTGACTGACCCGAAAGAAAGTCTGAAATCGTCTCAAGCGATATGTCGGTAGCGACCACGCCCGCCAGTTTTTCACCGGTGTAGAAGGGCGCTGCAATCGTGAGTCCGGGCAGCCCGGTTGTTGAAAAAATGTAGGGGTCGGTCAGGATGACTTTCTTTTTCGCAGCCGCCTCGACATACCAGGGTCGTTTGCGCGGATCGTAGCCGGTGGGCGCACTCGACTGCGCCAGTGGCTTGCCAGTATCGTCAACAAAGACATAATTTTCGGTTGCCCGCTCTCCGGAAATCGAGCGAAACCCGAAACGCATCTCCTCGGTGATGACGGTACCCTGGATTTTGCCGCCTGCGCTTACGCGACGAACCTGGCGAAACGAGCCGTCCTGCAGACCGACGTAGGCTGACTGGCTGGACGGCTGGGGGCTGACCAGCGCCTTAAGGTAATCCCACGACCCATCGGAGCTGAAAAAAAGCGGATGGGCGCTACCGAGGGCCGAAGCTGAGTTGACCAAGAGGCGCATCGGGTTGATGAGATCGCTCACGCTGAGCACAACCTCTAACTTGAATCGCTCGATCAGGCTTCTGGATGTCGAAGTCGCGGTTCGTTCGTTGAACAGATAAACGAACATGATTAACGCAACGAACGCGGGCACCATCAGAACCAGGAAGATCGAAATGATGCTGGGGCTCAGGCGGATTTTTCTCGTGGTGACCAAAACGTTGACCCCGGACGTATGACCGATGAAGTGTGTCTGACCACCGTAAGCCGGTCGTATCCCAGTGTCAAGGCTGGCGTTGCACCCGGATAGAGAGACTTCGCCCAGGCCGCTGCCCCTGCCCCTGCCCCTGCCGTCGAACGCCAGGGGGCGGTCAGATTGGAGCTGTCTATACTAAGGGCCTTGCACTCAACAGCCCGCACGCGACACCATGCCGATCATCAAAATCAACGGCCTTGCCTATGAGCTCGACACCCTGAGCGAAGAAGCCAAGGGTCATCTCCGATATCTGGCATTTGTCGATTCGGAATTGGAGCGGCTCATGATGCGCGCTGACATGCTGAAGCTCGCGCGCGACGAAGTAGGGCGCCGGCTAGATCGGGCGCTGTTACGGGAGACGGTTGCCGGGCTTTCGCCCGACACCGTGCTTAAACCTGCGCCGCCCGCCGAGTCGTGACGCTCTCCATCACAACCCGCCAGGCGCCAGAGCCGATTGAACTCGTTGGTTGGCTCCGTCAAACGCGTAGCCAGAGGGGACTGAGGGCGGCGCGGGAAGCGCTCATCTCTCTTGTACGACATCATCCCAATCACGAAGCCATCGCTGAACTGTTCGATTGGCATGATGAAAACTGGTGGCGGCCGATTGTATTTGGCGGCATCACGCTCGAGCGGCGAACCTCAGAACATTTCGACTTCCTCTGGACTGTCGTCCTTGACCAGGACTTTTCGTCGAAGCTCAAACAACTGCCAGAAGCGCTCACGCCCAAAGACCTGCTCGAGAAGTTGACTATCGACGAGCAAAGTCTCATCCCGGAGACCAACGCCATCCACTGGGTCGTTTCCCGAGAGGGTGTTCCGATCGGGCTCGCGATGATTGTGAACATCAACTTCCGACATCGAATCGCAGAGCTGATCATGGGCATACTGCCAGGGCACGACCGTTCGATGTCCGTGGCGGACGCTTACTGCGCAAGCCTGATGTTCGCTTTTAACTGCCTCGGCATGAACAAAGTGCAAAGCCGCGTGCTGACCTCAAACCCTCATGCGGCACGGTTGCAAAGCCGCCTAGGCTTCACAGAGGAGGCGCGCTTGAGGCAGGAGCTCTGGGCTGAGGCGGGTGAGCGCTACGAAGATCTGATCGTGTTTTCGATGCTGCGCGAGGAGTTTCTGCTTGACCCGACCATCCAAAGGCATATGCGCCGGCGTCATGACGCGAGGCTCGACGCGTATCGCGAGTGGCCGCGCCAGCCGCTCAAGCAATTTCAGGCCTGACAGCGCCCATCACCAATACAGGTTCCACTGTTCCTCACGGCGTAATCCATGCCCCTGCAGCATGATCCGGGGAACCGGCTCGCCATGCGGATTGATGACCGCTTGATGCAGACTCAACCCGCTGTGAATCATCATTGTCCCGAGGTGGTAGGGATACACCGAGGGCTGCTGCTCGGAATGCCAAATCCGAAGCGCAGCGCCGGTGGGCATCGAGATCGGGAGCGTAAAGGTTAGAACTTCGCTCGGATCGGGATCAGCCCCCGCAAAAACGCGTTGAAACTGACGATCAACATGCTGGCTGGCAATGTCATGGGCGAATACCGGGTGAGGCAGGTGGATGTGAAACCCGGGAATCGCGGCATGGCCCCCAGGGCACACCGCGGGCAGCCCGGTCGCCGCCGCGAGCGCCTGGCAGCACTGTTCAAGCAAGCCGCCAAAGTGTTTAACGAGGAGCCGATTGTTCCATTGACGATACGACTCGACCCGATAAGGCGGATGGGCTTCTTCGAGCGAAGCGTCACAGTAGGCTGCAAGCCCCAGCGTGAAAAACGGCAGATCGGGGTCGCGAGCGGTCCAGTGTGACTTCAACGCGAGCACCGCGTCTGTCCAGCGTGCGCACTCGTCCGCGTTCAGCACGCTCAACGATATGACCGGAAGGGTGCCGGCATCGGGCATCGCAACCTCAATTTCCTCAGCGATGGGTGGGGAAACGCTGTGAACCATCCGCGTTGGACCGTAGGCGGTTGCGATCCTGTGCGGCGTCCGGCAAGCTAGCGGGCCAGGGAATATTCACGCGCACGCATTGTATGACTGACCCGGATGAAAAAGTGTCGAGCGGACAGGCTTCGGGCGTGCGCGCGCCTGATGCGCTGCAAGCGGCGAAGGAGCCGGCCTTTTGGCACCAGGAGCTGCATCGCGTGCCGTGGTGCGTTGAGCTCGAGAATCAGGCTGACGCGATCCGGCAGGAAATCCTGGGCTTCATTGCCAAGTTCAGGCCATTCATGCCCTACCCGAAATACAAGATTCCGCACTTCGACAGCCTCTACGACAACACCTGGGATGCATTTCCGCTGTCGATCTTTCAAGGCGAGCATATCGAGCTCTCGAAGGCGCAGCTGTCGATGAATATCGAGCCGCTGGTTCGTATGTTCCGTAGCAGGCTCCCTCGTGTCTCGGCTTTGATTTCGGGGCTGGAGCAGCAGGGGGCCCTGAGAAACGTATTTGTGAGCCGCCTGATTCCTGGCTCGATCATTCATCCGCATCGGGGATGGACATCGGAGTTTTTGCGCATCCACCTTTGCCTGCAGGATGACCCCGGTTGCAGCATCACGGTCGGAGACGAAACCCGCACGTGGAAACAGGGCAAGCTTCTGGCGTTCAAGGATGGGGGGCCTTATCCGCACTCGGTTTTACATCGCGGAACGTCAGAACGCATCATCATCTCGCACGACCTCACCGTGGACTACCTGTCGCGCTTTATCCCGGAGCTGGTCTCAGGGGCGGGCGCGCAAAGCTCCTGAAGCGATCGAGAAGCGGATCGTGCGGCTGTCTTCGAATATGACGCTGCAGAACCCGGTTCGTGACAAACTCCTCTCGCAACAGCGCAATCTGAACCAGATCCTTGTACTGGTTGGCTTCCTCGTCCCAGATGGCTTTGCGCAGGAGCCCTTCGCGCCGGAAACCCAGGCGCTCCTGCTGAAGCGCAATCGATTCGTTGTTTGAATAAATCAGCCCCTGGACCTTGTTCAGGCCCAGGCAGTTAAACGCGAACAGCAGGCTTGCGCAGTAAGCGTCGCCCACCAAAAACGAACTATCGAACCCCGGCAGAATGCCCATGATCTGCTCTGCCGTTCGGTTCCTGAAATTGATATTGACGAACATCGAGAGACCGATCGGAACCTCTCCGCGAACAACCACCCACTGAATGTTGTGGCGCTCGGAAAGAAGTGAGATCGCGTCCTGGTCCAGGTTGTCCAGCACCGCGGCAGGGGTCAGTTCACCAGGAATCTGTTTGAGCCTGCGCGCGAACTCCCGGTTCTGAACGACCGACCAGACAAAGTCAAAATGCTGGGGGCCACGCCGCTCGAGCCGGATCCCTCCGAACTGAAAGCTGTGCCACCAGAGCGGGTCGCTCCACTCGCAAAGCGCGGCTAGCGCGGCGCTCGCCGGGAAGCGTTCGCAGAGCGACTGCAGCGCCAGATGAGCCGCTTCAGCCCCTTCGCTCTGGCGCAGGCGCGACGCCCACGCCGATAAGGCGCGCAGGTCAGGGGTAACTGAATCGACAAGTGCATTCATCAGGGTTTTGAGCCACGGAAGCGTTGCGCAGACTATAGCCAACGTTGTGCGTCTGGCCAACCGATGTACCGCCCTCGCACTTTTCGTCCAACGATTCCCGCGGCCCTTCTGATAGCGGCGATCTCCCCAGGCCCGGGGATACCCACCGCCGGCTTGCCGCAACGGGCGTCGATGTGCCATCTTTGGCGCCGATGGCCAGGCCGTGGACAGGCGACGAACCTGGCTCTTCTGCTGAATCCTGAATCCCGATCGGTATTCACCGAGCTCATGACTGCAAGAATCATTGATGCGCTGTTGAGCCCCGAGGCCCTGAAAGGGATCCTTGAGGCGGTGCGGTCCGAATCGTTCCCATGGGAACGAAGCGAAATCCTGCGTGGACATTTTCCGGGCCTGGATCCCGAGGACAACCTGCAGTTCGTGCACGGCTTCTACGCGTGGCGAAACCGCAGCCTCTACCGCTCCCCGTTTCTGCCCGTCATTGCGCCGGTGCTGAACTGGTTCGGACCCATGCGGCTGATCAAGGCCAAACTCAACCGGACGCCGGGTCGGTCGCGCCATCTGGAGTACGGCCTTCATGTCGACACGCGACACCGCAATGCACTGACCGCGATTTATTACCTGAACGACAATAACGGCTACACGCTGTTTGAAGACGGGACACGTATTGCGAGCGTCGCCAACCGGTTGGTCATCTTTAACGCCAATCTTCGGCACACCGGTGCTTCCTGCACAGACTCTTCGGCACGTCTGGTGCTCAACCTGAATCTGATCCCGGACCTCAACCCGATGCAAGCGGATCAGCGGCGGTGAATCGCGTTGCCCACGCAGAGCGCATCGAGTGGCGACTCCGAGAAAAGCTGTCTGGCATGGTTGGGATGCGCGGCGAGCGGCTTACCCGCGACATTCAGACTGGTGTTGAGCAAAACGCTGCAGCCTGTCAGGGCCCGAAATCGCTCAAGCAGCGCTCGCAACGGCCGCGGGCTACCTTCTACGCGCTGCACGCGGCAGCTGCCGTCGATATGCCGGATCGCTGGGAGCGTCTGCCCAACCACCTTGCATGAATAGAGCATGAAGGGATCTGACGAGCCCTCAAAATATCGTCCGAAGTCTTCAGTGAGTACCGATGCACCATAGGGCCGAAATGGCTCGCGCCGTTTGATGCGGTCAATTCGGGCGCGTCCATCGGCAAGTCTGGGATCCATCAAGATGGACCGATGACCCAGCGCCCGTGGGCCAATCTCGCCATGCCCCTGATACCAGCCGACCACCTTTCCCGCCGCGAGCAATTGTGCGACCTCGTCGACGGTATCTTCCGAGGGCGCCGGCACATCGACATCGGCTTGGGCGAACGGGAAGGCGGCAAGCGAGAGCGGCGGCAATGCATGACGCTGTCTTAGCCACTCGAGCGCGCCGAGGCTGAGCCCTTCATCGGAACAATGCGGTGCGATGAAGAGGTTCGGAAAGCGGCTTCGTAATGCCGAGTTCCAGATAACGTTCTGCGCGACTCCGCCAGAGTAAACAACGGGTTCGGAAGGCAGGGCATGAATCGAGAAAAAATCGAGTAACCATTCCGCTGTTCGATGGTGGACCGTGGCCACCCAGTCGAGAAGCGTGAGCCTGGCGATCGTTGGGTCATGTTTCCAGCGCAACCATCCTTGCAATGACCACATCTCGTCCAGGCGATCGAACTCGAGTTTGCGAAGCGCTTCGCGATAGCCTTCGTCGATACGTCCGTAAGCCTGAACCCCCATCACCTTACCGGCGATATCGTTGAAGTGCGCGGCCTTGATTCCCAGAGCCTTACCCGCCTCGCGAATCCCCCAGCCGATCGAACCATTGCGGATATCGCCAGCCGCGATCGTCTTGCCGCCGCGGTACACACTCCAGGGTCGTCCGTCGCCTAAGCCATCGATCACGATTCGAAGCGCAATCGGCTCGGGCTCGATCATCCAGCCGCTCAGCGCATGACAGAAGTGATGGCTCAGCCAGGTCGCAGAGGGCGCCCGCAGATACGCGCAGATCTCTGGCGAAAGCGGTTCGGCGAGCGACTGACCCGATGCAAGGCGTCGCAGCGCGTCGGGCGACAGATGACGCCTCACCGAAGCCGGAAGTGCCGACGGATCAAACGTGACCGCGATATGGTCGACTTGGGATACGTCGATCCCAAACACCGCCTCGGTCTCGGCGTACCAGTCAGGGGGAGATTGAAAGCTGAAGCGTTTTTCCTGGCGCGGTCGTTCGAACTTCACATAGTGAACGCGGTCGCCATCAAAATAGGCGGCGTTGGCGTCATGCGCGACGACGGCGATTGCCAGAAGCTTCATTAGCCGCGCCGAACTGTGCTCGAGAAATGAGCCAGCGGGTAACAACGTGGCGAAGAAGGCCATTGCGCTGTTCGAATCGCAGCGCCCGTTGCGACGATGGCGGCTCCCAAGGTCCTATTCAATTTTCGATTCACTGCTGTGCCTCACCGATAAGGTTTGTTTGCTAGCCGCTTGATGTTGCCGGAGCTTGAAGAAGGCCGTCAACAAGCGAGTCGTTGCCAGTAGGGAGGGGGACGTGCGCCTTGTTTCGAATCGCACATCCAGGCGGGGTTGTTGCCGCATGCCCTTGCACCAGCACCTGACCCTATCGGATAATTCGCTGCGCGTTGAAGGGATGTGGTCGCCCCCTTTGTCATTCGCCGGAGTCTTTCACCATGTTTCCGTTCGCGCGATTAATCGCCGCATTGCGCACGTGGGTTGTCCATGTATGGGTCATCACAGCGGCGCTGTTCGCGAATATCCTGCTAATTTCACAGGCCCAGGGGCAGATGCTGGGCGCTACGCCTACTGCCGCGGCCCGGGCTCCGGTTTCTGTTGGCGGGGAGCGACCCCAGGTATTTTCTGCCGAACTCATCGGCACCTACAGTCAGGAGCGCCTCAGCCAGATCGCACAGGTCGACCTGCAGGCATTTCTTACCGGCTCCACCATGAGCTACGAGCAGTTCAAGGGCAGCTTTGCTGCGCCGGCGAACGGATTGAAGCTCTATCGGCTGCGATATCCGTCGGTCGTGCCTGAGATGGGTAATCGTTCGGTGATGGCATCGGGGCTGGTGGCGATTCCCGAGACGCTTGCCACTGACCTTCCAGTGATTTCCTATCAGCACGGCACCGTATTCGAGAAAGACAGCGTGCCCTCGCGTCCCGAGCAGTCGATCGAAACACGCCTCATCCTGTCGCAGTTTGGAGGCCAGGGCTACGTGGTCATTGCGGCGGATTACTTCGGGCTTGGCGATTCCGAGCTGCCCAACGCATTTTGGCAGCGGGACAGTATCGAGCGTTCGACATTTGATCTCTATGTGGCCGCGATGAAATTTATTGAGCAGCAGGGTAAGCGGTCCCGCGCGCTGGCCACCGTGGGGTGGTCTCAGGGCGGCTACAACACCATGATTCTGTTGCGTAAGCTTGAGCGAGAGGGCATTCGGGTTGCGGCATCACTTACCGCTGCGGCCGCGGTCGACGTTGGGCTCTTTGTGATGCGTAACCTGACCAATCCGCGCTCCTTCGAGGCGAGCTATCGCGCCGCCGGCCTGTCGAACATTCTGTTTGCGATGGAGAGTTACCGTGGCTTTTCAGGCTTGGCCCGCGACGCCCTGAGGCCTGAGTATTTTTCGACTGCGAAGGCGCTCTTCGACTTCAAGATCAGCTTCGATGCGTTCATGAAGCGCGTGCCGACCGATCCGCGTGACATGATGCGACCCGAATTCATTGAGCAGATGGTGCTTGGCCGTGGCGCTTTCTTCCAGGCGCTCGACGAAGCGGCTTCGTACCGTTGGCTCAGTCGTACGCCGCTTCGAGCCTACTCGGGCGAGCGCGACGAAGTGGTTCCCGATTTCATGGCCCGCCTAGCCGTCGATTATCAGTGGGTGCTCGGTAAGCGTAACGGCGAGGCCTTCAGCGCCGGCGCCCACGCTGACCATCGAGCCACCTACGCTTATTCCCTCATCCACGCCAAGCAGTGGATGGACGAGCGCACAAAATAGAGCGGCTGAGGTTTCCGATGACTTGCTTCGCGTGGACACGGCCGTCACCCATCATCAAAACGAAGACGGCGTCCCGCTGATAGCGGGGGTGTGTTGAATCGGGGTGATGGATGAAGGACGGCCCTCGTCTGTTATGCCGGGGGCGCCACCGAAAGCCCTTGAACGGCGTGCTTTTCGATGAGGCGGGCCACCAGCCCGGAGCGTTTGGCTTCCTCAACGAAAGCGCGAATGAAGGCCGCACCCGCCTGATGGGCTCGGCCGGTGCCGATAGCCTGTTGAACCGACGCGAATTGGCCGTCAAGGATGCGTGCGCCGGGGAGTTTCTTCACATCGCTTAACAGCCTGGGCTTCAACCCGGCGAGCGCGTCGAGGTTCGTGGAGACAAACACCTCGTAGGCGCTATCGATGGAGGACGCGCGGATGACCTCGGCATGTCGGATATTGCGCTCGAGCCACAGGTCGTAGGCTGCGCGAGCGGTGGATGCGATTCGTACGCCCGCACGATCGACGTCCTCGATGGACTGAATAGGCGACCCGGCGCGAACCATAAAAGTTGCCGTGATTTCGACATAGGCCGCGCTGAAGGCGATTTTTTCGGCACGTTGGGGCTCGGCGCCAATCAGGCCGACGTCCCAGATATTCTGGCCTGCTGCGTCGGCGAGTTCGCCTGGGCTTGGGAACGGGACATAGCGAATGCCCACGCCGAGTTTTTCGGCGAGCGCCTGGGCCATGTCAGGGGCGACGCCCACCGGGTCGCCTGTTTCGGTGCGGCCGCGCACCAGAAGAAAGTTACTAAGGTTGATCCCGGCCCGCAGCACACCGGTTGGCGCGAGTTCGGCGCGCAATGCTGAAGACACATCCATGATGATTTCCGATGCAAGATTGGCTGCCCGACTATTACACACTCGAATCGTCTATGCGCGTGGCGTTTCAGGCGCGCGCGGTGCAGGCGCTGGTATTGGGCGGCTGGCGCTGCGGTGATAGCATGAACTCACAAGCGTGGTCTCTGAAAGGATCCC
>Ga0315906_10004703_pt1 | contig 17390 bp, 24 predicted proteins | sample LakEriMetagenome_4_FD_203526 | JGI IMG/M metagenome (GOLD analysis project Ga0315906, IMG submission 203526) | Freshwater fungal communities from buoy surface, Lake Erie, Ohio, United States - Buoy 2 MA122 | ecosystem: Environmental > Aquatic > Freshwater > Lake > Lake biofilm | place: USA... | reverse complement strand
GCCGGCAATTGCGCCTAGTGCAAAGGTATCACCAATTTCATACTCAGATGTAGGTATAATTAAATCTAATAACAACGTTTGAGTAGTTCCATATACAATTTCGCCATACCCATCTTGTGTAATTTGCGGCGGGAAATTTTCTAATGTATTTGCATATGCATCTACACCACTAATTATTTTATTGAATTCACGATCTAAACCTGCTCTATTTGGGCCATTTCTATATAAATAAAAATATATGGTACCATAAGTTGTATTAGGAAATCCTAGATCGAACTTATGTGTAAATTTAATGCGGAATCTAAGATCTCTATTCAAATCTTTGATATCTTTTGTAATTGTATATGCATTAGAATTTTGTTGTGGTAATCCTTCTTCTACTACATCAAATAATAAACCAGAATTAACTATAGGAACGATTGTATCTTCAGAAGGACTATATCGAGCATAAATAATATCTAATAATTCAGTGTCTAAATTAACATCTGGAACATCGGTTAATGGAGTAGTAACAGGAAATTTGAAATAATCAAACTGAGTATCAAGCACCCGTAACATAGATTTCGTAGATATTTTTGTAGTTACTGGCTCAATAATTAATAATGGATTAGTTTCACTATTTTCCTGTAAAATAATATTTCCAGCTGCATCCCGGGGATGTATACTACTATTATTAGATGTAAATGTCAATCCATTTTTTACGTATCTTAATTGTCTACGTAAAACATCTGTATCTATTTTTCTATCAACTAATGCCATTATTGAGTCACTTTGAAGTAAATTTGATCTGCAATGTATTCCTCAACAATTCCATCTTTAATTTTCAATTCTATACGATAATACCGTTCTGGCATAAATCCATTAAAATCAATATAAAAGAAATTGCTTGTTGAATCACAACTTACTTTAGTATAAATATCATCATAAGGAATTATGGTTTCATTTGTAAGAGCGTCAATAACTGTATAATATGTTGTAGCCGGAAGACGCTTAACGGTTTGTATAGGAAATAAATTAGTAGGAGATTTTTGTGGATATTTGTCACGAGCATATATTCGTATTTTAGCAATTTCTGTATCTTTATATGCAGGTTTTATTTTTGTATAAATTGAATATGATTCGATGTTGATTGCAGTTAATGAACCAGATGAATAAGAAACATCATCCCAATACATTATTAGTTTAGGAACATAAATTGTATGTGTATCTCTACTAAAAAATCTTACATAACCAGCCACTGCATCATCTGCTTCATCGGTGTCAGAAAATTGTAATAAAAAACCATAATTAGGTATAGATGCTCCGCCACTACCACTTAACCAAATTTTTAATGAATCGGTAACATTCATGTTTAAATCAGTAGGTCGATACGAAAAAGACTCTGAGATTATAAGTCCGGCTGTTGATCCACTTGGATCGGACTGATACATCGATGAACCACCACCGGAAATTGATCCGGATACATACAAAGTACTAGAGCCAATTTGTATGTTTTGACTACTAGAATACCATGTACTAGCAGATATTGGGTATGTCCATGATACACCATCGATGGTTGGATCTGATTCAAAACCAGTACCATTTATCCAATCTTGACCTACTAATTTTGCATAAATACTATAATCTGATGGTAAATTTTTTGCATGTGATGTATATAATTGCATCATGAATTTACAATCATTTACAGTTTTAGAATATTTAGATAATGACTGTGAAATTTCAGACATATCAAATTTTAAAACGGCTCTAGATTTTAATAATGTTTCTCCATCAGTATCTAAACGTTTTCCAACCTCTAGTATTTCATCTAAACCTACATTGTATTCATTTATAGATTCATATAAAGTAGCATCTGATTTTGCATAAAATATTCTAAACATGTATATTCCTTATAAATTTACTACGCGGCCCCGTATATCCTGATTTGGAAATTTAAGTTCAAACACACTAGGATCCAATGATGGATAAATTACACCATTTCTTGTAGCAGTATTAAGATCATAAACATTTCCAGAATATCCAGCATCTGAATCATATAAATTTAAAAATGAAACTCCTACTACGGTTTGAATTCCTTTAACGTTTCCTAAGATATTTAAAATATCTGATTTAATTATTGGTTGATTAATTTGCCAACGATCTATGTTAAAAAAGTCTTTCAACGCGTTTACACAACGAAGTAATACCTCATTGCTATTATAATTTGGTAAAACAGAAATTTCAAAATCTACACCTATATTAATAATAAAGGCATCTTTTATATTTACTGCGTCTGTAAGTATTCGGTAATAATCTAAATATGTTTTTAAATTTTCTTTTATAGCATCATTTAATGTAACTAGTTGTTTGCTAGAATTATATCCTAATACATACATATTCATTGCCAACGGATTAGGAACTCGAGATTCTACTAATTCTTTCTGGGATATTTGATCATCGGGAACTATATATGCTTTAGCAACACTTCCATATTTTGCTGGCATAGAATATGCTCGTATAATATAATCTTCGCGAGTAACTAATCGGTTCTGAGTTGCAAAGTTTGCCAATGCATTGTTTTTTATTTCAATCTCAGAATCACCAGATTTAGCACCCGCTGCTGCAACTGGATTTGTTACTGCGATAGTAGATTTTATAAAATTAACTAAACCTACATTGTTTGTAGAATTAATGTTTTCTGAAAACTCAATAAAGTTTATAAGTTTTAATGAGCTAGCTGGAACATTATCATCTATTCCATTTCCTACCGTATATGTAACAGTTAATGTAGTGTTAGCCGGTGCTTGGCCATATGTTCTAGTATATAAAAAGTTTGAAGGATCTATATCAATATTGACATCGCGTCTAACACCAGATAATCCATTTCCTACGTTATCTGGGTTTGGTATAATTTCTTCATCGTTATTATCAGATATACCCGCACCAAACTGCAATTCGAGTTTACCATCGCTACGCAATCTCGTAGTGTATCTCTTAGCAGTTTTTCTTAGTTTCAATAAACTAGGCGCAGATGAACGGTATTGGGTCAATACAGGGTCGTTTTCTGCCAAGTTAGGAACATCCTCAAAAATAGTATCTTGTGCGAGATATGGTACTTGATACCAATTATCTCCATCTGATTCTTGTACTGATATAATATCAATGACATTGGTATCTGGTAAAACTACCTTATCATATGCAACTGGCGTAGCAAAATTAAATCCAACTGTTTTAACATTGCCAGATACTGCTTTTGCAGATTTCTTTAGCAAATAATACGTGGGTTGTTTAGTTAACGGATCACTTTCATACACAGTAACCTCGGTTGGATCAATTGAAGATGAAAATTTAAAATCTACTGAGTCTAAAGTACGGAATATAGATGATCCGTTTTCTTGTTTAACACGAAATCCCGGCTTAATTGTCAATGCATAATTATAATCAGGTGCAACATTAGTGCCTGAGCCGATTGCTGGCACCAATTGAAATACATCTAAATTTACATATGCTGGAACTGAATTGTTAGGAGAATATCCTAAAGATTTAGCTAAATCAAAAATATTTTTACGCTCAGTTGCTTGATTTAAAAATGATTCCTTTAAATTAACATCTGCATAAAATGATAAAACATCGCCAACATATGATGCAAGTTCAATGAATATCATTCCGGGCGATGATTCATTAAAATCATTGTATGTATTAGGAAAATATTGTTTTGTAAACTCAATTAAATTTTGTCTAAATTGACCAAAATCTTTTCCTAAATATGATATATCCTTTTTTATATCCATTAAATTCCTTTATTATGGCGGTGTAATTGTAGTATCTCCAGGTGTAACTATTGCAGATCCAAATTCATTTACATAAATTACAATTTCATTAGTACCAAAATTCTGTACAGAATATGTTATTCGTATTGTGATAAAATTTGGATTATCTGGATCATCTTCTGCTGTTTTAACGTCGATGCGATCTAAACTAATATATGGCAACCATTCAGTAACTGCATCCTGTATAGAAGTACGTACCGTGTCTTTAATTGTATCAGTACTAGCTTCAAATAGTGAATTGTATAAGTTTGTACCATATGTTGGTTGACCATAACGCTCACCTTTTCTTGTTGACAATAAAATTCTAAGATTTTCAAATATTTGTAAATTTAATTGTCGATTAAATGTAGGAGTAAATAATGTACCTGGGCTCAGTATAACACCTAACCCGTTTTCTGCAGAGTTACCGAAGAATGGATCATATGAACCAGTTATAATAGTAATATCACTTACATATGGCATTTTTTATTTACCCTTTCTTCTTATTCATGGCTTTCATTAAAGCAGAATAATCACGTGTCATTGCTTGTTGAACTTCTGGTGCAACATCATAAACCTTACCAGTTTCAGGATCTTCCATTACTTTTGGGGCTTCTGGTGCTAATCCTAATGAAGCTTTCATATTCTGTCGCATATTACCAAACCCAACTGCATCTTTAGATGTCATACGAATTTCATCCATTCCTTCCTGCATTATATCTTTAAAACTATTCATAACCAAAGGTTCATTTTCAATCAACGGATCTGTTTCATTTAATACAGATGCCCATCGATTTTCTTCGAATATTGGTTTTTTCTTTGGTATTACATTAGGTTTTGATGCAACTTTTTTTACTGGGTTGGTTTGTTGTTTCATTTCAGTTATGGTAGGTTTTAGTCCTTCTTGAAGAATTTCAGTAAGTTCTTCTTTAATAACCGCTCGTACTTCTTCTCGTACGGCTCGTTTTAGTGCTTGTATTAACGTTTTACTGTCCATAAATTACTTTATTAATAAATATTAAACTAGGAAAAAGTTGGTTATATCCAACTAGTATTATTAGGTTTAGGGCCAAATACGTTTTCTGTGTCGGAATCAACATAATAATCTCCTTCTAATCCTATGTCAGATTTTGGTGAGCCTTCTCCGATAATTATTTGACTTGGTGCTTCGTTTAAATTAGATATTACATCCAATTGTTGATCAATTAATCTTTGTATTTCAGTGAATCTATTATCAATATCTTCTTGAGATACATTAACTAATTGATAAAATTCACTTGGATATAAATCTGCTAAATTTACTAAGTCAACAGCTGCACTAGGAGTTGGAGGTTGTGTTGCACATAGACTTTTTAATTTATCTTCAGCTTTTTGTATAACTGATTCTAAACGATTTGCAATTTGCAATACATTGTTTGCTATATTAGCTAACGTTGTTATAACAGAAGTAACATTTGAAATAGTTTCCACTGCTGCATTTAGTGTTTGCATGATTGGCCCTTGCGGAACTCCTGGTGCTGCTGGTATTGCTAATTGCACGGTAGATACAATTGTAGCAGTGGTATTAACAATTCTTAATGATTTCGTTATTGGTGGAATAAATCCTAATATTTGTTGAATGTTATCTATTGTTTTTTGAAGAGCCTCTAATTTTTGTTTTAATGCAAGTACCTGCGTATCATTACACTTTGCATTTTTTGATAAATTATCTAGTTCTTCCTCTAATTTTGAAGCAAGTTTTTTTGCTAATGCCTGTTGTGCTGTTATTATTGGCAATAAAATAGTTAAAACTTTTAAAGGTACTTTTGAAATTTTATTAAATGGAAATGCAGTAGCCATGATTAAAACTTATCCTGTTTAATAGATTTATTTTTTAAACGAGTCATTATTTGATTTTTTAATCGTATGAATTCTGGATTTGAAATAGTAACCGGTGCTTGATTACTATCTTGCAACCCAAAAATTAAAACATCAAAAATTAGTTCAAACAAATCTTCCACGGCTTCAGTATGTAAACCTGGTTCTTTATTTTGTTTAATGCCAATAGATAATAACGGACTATTTAGTTCAATTGATTGTGAAGAATCTAGTGCAACTGTATCAGTTTTTGCTTTTAAAATAATACGATCAGCTGTACCAATTAATTGTGATTTTGAAAATTGAGTTACTGAATCTCGTACTGTTTTTAAAGAATTATTAAGAGTTAAATTGATATTCTGCGTGCTTGTTAAATATAAAGATGCATTATCTAAATTAATATCTTCAACAACAAACTTTTTCTGTGTTTGATTGTTTTGACCATTAGACAATATGATTATAGGATTTGAAATTAGTGTATCAGAAGATATATCTCCAGACCATGTTGGCTGTTTATAATAGTTTCCACCAGATTTTATTGTGCTACCAAACCGCAAACTATTTCCAAATCGACCTTCAACTATTATATCTCCTTCATATGGTTGTATTGGAGATACTGTTTTAAATTCAAATGTTTTGCCTGGTTTATATTCATCTAATTTTGTTTGCGTAACAAATTTATCAGATATTCCAGGTATAGGATTACTATTAACAGAAGACTGCACATCTACAGTTGACAAATAATACCAGGTTTCTCGACGTAAACTAGAATTTGAAACTTGATTAAACGTACGAAATATTAAAACCATTTCTCCGATTACCGGTATATTTTTACTATTAATATTTGCCGGTTTAGCAATAAAAGGTTTTGCGTTAAAATAACTATGACAGGATTTTACTTTTATTCAGAATAATGTATTTACATTACTGTCTGGCCTAGTAGAATCTATGTACTGGTATGTATATTCATAATCCAATACTTCAGCAACGTCGAATTCGATGCTACTATCCGTTTTCATTTTTTTCTATCTTTTCTTTAGCTGCTTGTATTTTTTGTTTCAACACAATTTCTTCATCTGTAATACGATCTAATTCATCTTCTAATTCACTCGTTAATGTGGATTGAGCTGCTTTTAATAATTGTTCTTTTTCTTCATCCGACAACAATCCATCGGTACCTGAAATAGTTTGTTTAGTAGAAATATAACGTTGAACGATCGCTGTTAGTTTAACCAAATGATCATCATTTTTAACTGCTACATCTAAATATTCTTTAATTAGTGGTACTATGATAGTAGCATCAGATGCATTACGTATTAGTGGTTGTAATTGTGCAATTAATTGGTTAATTTGTCTATCTTTCTTTTTTGAATTATGATAAACGTCAGACATTAGATCTGAAAAGGTAGTACCTTTAAATAATTCATCATTTTTATCCATAACAAGAAATTCCTTTTATATAAATATTAAAAAGGCAATTTCACGAAGTTTGTACGTTCATATTCGGTAAAAAAATCTTTATAAATTTGTTTAAGAGTTTTAACTACACGTGTAACTGCGTTGGTTTGAGAAGGATCTAATCCGGTTCGCTCTCGTATTAAGATATATAAACGTTTTTTGTTAAAATCTTCTATTGTTTCTCGATTTTCAAATATATGTAATATAGAATCAGCTACATGTATATCTGAGGTGTTATTAAATATAAAGTTCAGATTATCATAACAATATCGAACATACGCATCCATAAAGTAACAAAGTACTTCTCGAATTTCTTCATTATGAATTTCAATCATAACGTTTCTTTGCTCATCAATATCAATTTCAGCAGTATCAGCTTTTAATTTTTTATATGCACGATCATTTTCACCAATTAAATAATTAAATGCAGTCCTGGTATAGTATGAATATGCTTTACCAGCATCTGGATTAAACTTGTTTAAACGTTCCGTTAAGAATGTAACTAAATCGGTTTGTAAATCAGTAAATGTAGAATCAATATATGTAGGCTTAACCGTATTAATTAAATTTTCAGATAGTTTCATGAAAGCTGGATAAATAAACCTTCTATAAATTTTTTCTCGTTTAACTGCACTATCTGATTTATTATATCCTAAAATTGCTAATTCAGTAATTCTTGTAAAATAAATATTACTTTTCTTCTTGCGCTTCGCCATCAAATTCTTCTTTTAGTTCTGTAATTACTTCGTTTAATAATTGAAATGTAGTACCTGCTTCATCTTCTGATTCAAATGCACCTAAACGATCAATTTGTTTCATTACATCATATGATTCCACAATTCTAGAATACATGTATCGGTTAGTTACTTCTAATCCTTCTACATATTTTTCTGTATATTCTTCACTATCTGCTACGATTCCAGCTAAATAATATGCTCGATATGCAAAATAAATTGCAGCACTAAATGCTAGTATAAATAGTATTATAAATGTTATTAACATGATTAATCTTGATTAAATGCGTTAAAAATATCTGTTAATGTCTTTTCAACATCTGGATTATTTTCTGCTAAGTTTTTAAGTCCGTTTGATTTTGTTATTTTGCTTTTTTCAGCAACTGGTTTCGGAGTCACTTTATCTCGATTTCTCCATCGCTCATATTCAATCTGTGCTGCCATATGATCTGCATGGTGTAATAAAATAGGAAGATTGGTTTTTAATTTAGCCTGTGCGGATCTAGCAACAAAATACGGTTTATTTGCATCATCATACATTCCATCATGAATCTTAATTGCTTGATATTCGTTCCACGACATCTTAACACCATATTCCTGTAGCAACCAAATTGAAAGGTCTGGTACCATTGTGAATGGAATATTTTCGTTGTGCTTATACATCTTGTTTTGATTCTTACGATGCCAATCTGAAGTTTCTACCTGATATACTTCATTGCCATCACCCGGAAAACCTACTTTACCTAAATCATGATGCATAGCTGCAAATAATAATTCTTCTTCAGTATAGCCAGACATATCAGCACCACATACCGTCCATGTATTATGTAAAGTCAATGCACAATCCATTACACGCAATACATGATCTACATAACCTCCAGCAAATGCATTGTGAAAATGTGCTATAGAAGATGCTGGCATCATTGCAATGCGATCTTCAAAATCATCATACATTTTATTAAGTGCATCTTTACGGGTAGGAAAAAATTGGTTAATTAATCCACGATATCGTTCCCAATTGGATTTTATTTTTTCTGCTTCTAACATAGTTTATATAAATAATAGATGATTACTTGCGTAATTCCAAGATTTCGCCATTAACTAATTTTTGTGTGCATTTCCAACATGTAATCGAAGTTGCTTTTTCATCAACGCGGTCTGAAACGTTCTCACAATATTTACATTGTAACTTTTTAAAACCACGTGCGGTTTTACTTGTATTTTTTCGATCTTTCATTTCTAATTTTATTCCAATAAGATAATATTTCTGGGTTCAAACTTTGTTTTGGTGTTTCATCGATAACTGTCTCTGTCTCAGGTATGACAACTGGCTCTGGTATAACTTCTGGCTCCGTTTCCGTAACTGTTACCGATTGGATAACTTCGGGTTCTATTATTTCAGGTTCGTTTATCGGAGTCGGTATTATTGGGTCCGAGGTTGATGTTTCTGTTGGTGAATTGGTAAATCCTAATGCTTTATTTGCTGAAATTAACAATACTATTGCTAATGGATCAAACACAATTATTAATAGTATAATCAACCAATTAACTACCCGGTCCATTGTTGACCCGGTTATTTCAGCAATGTATTTTAATGGTCCTATTTCAGCAGCTACATCTGAATTAGTTTGCATATCCAAGATTTGCATATCTATCTTAGTTACCGAATCAGATAAAGCTGATTGCTTTTTTCCTAATTCATCTAATCGAAGATTTTCAGATGCTAACTGAGTTTCATATGCTTTTCTGTTTTCCGAACTAGTTTTAATAACTTGATTGCCTTTACGGTCCGTGTACTGAATAACATTGTTTGATAATGCTCCAGTTAACTTGTTAACATTATCGTTTACTGCATCTTTTTCGGCAGTTACTTGTTGAAGCTGCGTGTCAAATCTAGATTTTTTTGATTCTAAATTTTTAATGATTGTTTCTTGATTTGCAAATCGATACGCGGTATCTTGATATGCTGAAACTAAGAATCCATAAATACCTAGGGATGTTATACACATCAAAATAAACACTGCAATCATTAAATAGGTTCGAATACTCCAGGTTATCTGTGTCCAATAACGATGCAAATAAGATGCCGTTATGAGTTTAGAAGCTTCTAAAGATCCTGCTAATATAATGATTGCCAGTGCTTGTGATGAAAATAATTTACTTAATCCAAATACACTGTAATATGCGGCACTACCAGCAAGAACAAAAGAAGCACCTAAGACAACATAAGGAAAAATACGGTTCATTTCAAATGATTATTCTCGGTCAATATAGTAACGAGCAGAATCCAATTTTTTAAGAGCGATTGCTAAATTGTGCATTACCGATTGAAAATCAGTTTTACCTTCATTAATAGTTCGTCCAACGTTTTTAATGATTTCTCGAGCATCCTCAATATCATCGGTAATCTTTGCTTTGTATTTGTAATATGCCATAACAATTTACTTTATATTAATTAATATTATTATTTATAATAAATATATTATTCTAAAATTAATTGCTTTTTATTATTTGACCAACAATCTATGCCAACATTCTGAATAGCTTGTTCTTTAGCCTTAGCCTCGACCATTACATCTAACGCATCAACGCCATACGTATCAGGAAGTTGTAAAATGTAATCGGCATGAGCCTGCTCTTTGATCTTGCTGAATTCTTTGTACATCTTAGCAAAGGTAGGCCACTTAGGCAGATCTTCGAATGCAATGTTATGTTTGCTGCAAATACCTTCGATAAGCCGTTGAGATTCGCGGCGGCGAGATTCTGAGTAGTGAGTGCATTGAGTAACACCATGACGTTGCCAAGTATCACGTGCCATGAAGAATGCTTCTTGTTCGGATAAGTCACCAGTATTGAAAGTATGATGCCAATAGTCAAATGTAATTGGAATTGCAATCTCAGAATGCACCATCTCATACAAGTCACGTACCGAATACATAGAAGCCTTGTCGTCATTTTCTATAACCAGACGAGCCTTAAGTCGATCTGATAAACGATCATAGTTACGGAGCCAACGCTGAATAGTAGCCGGCTTATCACCATATGTGGCACCGATATGAATATTGATCTTGTTTTCGAAGCTAGGATCAAAGCCCATTATATCAAACATCTCGCTATGACGTTCGAGACCTACAATAGAATTTTCTACAACTACCGGATCGGGGCTACCTAGGATATGAAAAGGACCAGGATGTGTAGTAACACGATGACCATGGGCTCGAGCAAAGTCACCGGCAGCTCGTAAATGCTTAGCAATAGCATCGATGCCTGGTAAATCTTCTAAACGGTAATGATTCCAGCGTGGAAACAATTCGCTACCAATACGGAATAGACGAATGCCATGTTGCTCGTTCCACTGCAAGATAGTTAGTAAGTCACGGGCATTAGCTAAAGATATATCAGAAGCTAACTGCAAACCGCCGACTTTGAATTTGCGCTCAATCATGGTACGACCTGTACGGATACCTTGAGAACTAAGTTGCATGTTGATGCATGCATAGCCAAATCTAATCATAGGATTTTTTTATTATTATAAGAAAAATATTGTATAAATCAAAATAACGTTATTTTTTTGGCATATATTTATATGTAAAGAAATTATAAAAAGGAAAATATGAAATTGACAAATCTTTTATCAGAAAACATGTTTCATGGTTCTAAAAACCTTTCTGAGTCACAAAAAAGAAAATTAGCATTCAATGACATTATGGAAACTATCAAGCAGTATGGATTGCATAATGAGATTCATTCTAAGTTAGAAGAACAGAAAACCACGACAGCTACGGCTATGGACGTATCGAAAAAACCTATAAAACAACAAATACAAGATGCTTATATAGTTGCAACAAAAAGTATATATGGCAAACCATATAATTTACCTGGGTTAGAGATAGTAGAACCTGGTGGAGCTTTTGGTAAATTTGGCGGAGCAAATTTAACAATAAATAAAGATACTAATCTTAAAATAAAAATAGTTTGTTCTGGTCCAGCTGAAGTAACAGAACCTCCTAGAATAACTAGTACTAACGGGGATGCTCGTCAGATAAATGCATTTTTTCCTGATTGGCAAAATGGCGCTACAGAAAAACGAAATCCAAAAGGACAGTCACTGGGCGCATCGGTATGTAGGATAATTTATGAATATTATAATCCAAAGCAAAATTCATAGTATTATTGCTGATTAAAAAACATTGTTTTTCTACGTATCATATATTTATAGTAAAGAAACAAAAAGGAAAGAATATGAGTCTTAAAAATTTATTGTCCGAAAACATGCTTAGATTCGGAACAAAAAACTTGTCAGAAAGTCAAGAACGAGAGTTGGTAGTTAAGTCTATCATGGAAACTATCAATCAATATGGATTGCATGGTGAAGTAAAACGTAAATTATCTGAACAAGCTGCACCCGGAACTCAAGCTAAGTTAGCAGCAAAAACATTTGTAGATGCAACCCGTGGTACTACAGATGAAGAAGCTATGAAAAAATCTATTTATAAAGTAAGAAATGAAGAAGAGTTTTATATTTTTGCAAAAGAAGTTAAAAGATTATCTGGTATGTCAGTCTGGGAATTGTTTAATAGTGAAATGTCTGTTATAGATTCTGCAATATATCATGAAATTACTAGACACGTATCAGGTATTACAAAAGGTAAAGTAGATTTAAACGATAGTGGCACTTTTAATCATTTTATGCACGTAATGTATGATACGTTCTTATCATCCCATGGCGGCTCTAGAAGATAAATAGTAAAGTTTAAAGTTAAAAAAGGGGATACTATCCCCTTTTTTTTATTTCATAATAAATTCCGTATAATCTGTATACTATAAAATATAACATTCCCATAATCAATCCTCCTAAATGACCATATGTTACGCCTGATGTTTCGGTATTATATGTTTTTAGAGCTAATAATGAAATTGTTATAAAGAATAAACCAATTAATAATTGAAAAATATATTTAAAATTAAATAAGTATATTAAAACAAACATAACCATGATACCAGCGACTGACCCTGATGCTCCTAAAAAAATTGCGTTAATTTGCCTATATTGATTTAATATATTTAGTTGTTTAGAATTTAAAGAAATATAATAATCGTTATAATCATATTTTCCAGCTTTATTTTGAGATAATTTAGATAACTCAATATTATGCTCACTACAGATTTGACGAAATTCAGTTTTTTCAATTTCTTTAATTATGTTAAAAAACATAAAAGAACATATTCCGGATATAACATAAAGTATAATTATATGTTTACAGCCTATCCGATGTTCTAATGATATACCAAATATCATAAGCAATATTAAATTACTTATGATGTGTAAAAAATCTGAATTTGAATGTACAAACATATATGTAATAATCTGTATAGGATTAAAATACCCAGATGATATTATATTTGCACTAAAATAGGTTGTTAAATTTAGATTAAAACAGGTTTCTAAAATCATAAATCCAAAAAATACTATTAAATTAATTGATAACAGTATCTTAATTCCCATAGGAATATTTTTAACAAATTTCATAGCTTTAAATTTTAAATGATTAACTCTCTTTTATACTTATATTATAAGAAAAAAATGTTAATTATCCAACCGCCAATCAATCTTTTTTTACTGGAGTTGTAAAATCTAAAAAGCTTTTTTGTTTTGCAATTGCAGCATCTAACTCTGTGTTTCTAGAAGCTTTTCGTTGTTTTGAATTGTCCGTACCATTTCTTCCAGGGCTAGATGAAACAGCATTCGATTTGGAAGATCTTTTGGTTCTAGTTTTTGTATTTTTGATACTATCGTTTCTATCATCTGGGTTGCCAGTTGAATTGTCATCTCCGCTTTCATGCGTTGGCCTTGTGGGGTTAACAAAAACTGTTGCAGTTCTAGGGGTGTTTTTGGCGGTTTGGATGCGTTTCTCCAACTCTTCTGTTCCAATGGTTCTTGTGTCTTCGAGGAAGATGAAACCTGTGTTATAGTGCGTCTTTTGCCCCTGAATTTGGATGCCACACGGGTACTTAGTCCCCGAAGCCGATTCCACATTGTATTGAATACCCCACGTAGTTTTTTTAATGCGTATAACATATCCATATTGTTTTTGTCCTAACCAAGAAAAGAAAACCGCATCTCCTATTCGGAACTGCGGCTTATCAAACTTGGCTTGTAATTTATCTGAAATTTTTTGTTTCTTTGCCATTAATTAATGCAAATAGTTGATATTTGATCTACGATGCGAAATATACGTAGATATCTAGTTACTTTGTCTTTCCGAAACAATTTTTCGGTTTGTGGATCTCGAATGATAATATACCCAGATTCAAAGAATTTATACACAATATGTCGTACTGCTACTAGACTGTTAGATTCAATCATGATACTATCATCATCAATCATTACATCTACTTTTTCAACATCTGCCGGTAATTCTGCGGCTTCTGGAGTATTATTAACTTCGGTAATATCTTCTGCAAAAGATTCTTTTATCATGTTAAATACTTTTGCAAAACTCATTCCATCTTCTAAACGTATTTCAGCAGCCTCAACAATTTCAAATAAAAAAGAAACGCGGTCTGCTTTTGAAAGCTGTTTAAAATAATTGAATTCGGCCCAATTAACTTTGATCTCGTCGAATATTGTTTTCATTGCTTGACACCTTTTTGATTTTAAATAATTCATCAATTACTTGTTCCGGTAACTGTTTAATTAAACTAATCATTTTACGTGCCTCGTGCAAATCCATTGCCATTACACGTCCTACGGGCTCACATGTAGAATCATTTTTATAAAAAAATACATATGGTTCCATAGGCTTATTTATTATAAATATAAGCCTAATTCATATGCCCGCATCGCAGAATTAGTAGCGTCAATCAATGTATCTGCTAATCTACCAATTTCCGTGCAATTTAACATGAAACGACGTCCTTTTACGTTAACTTCAAAAGTTTCAGATTTATTAACACGTTCTGCATATAAATTCACAGAAAGCATTTCAATTGATTTTGAATTAGAGAGCAAGTCTCGATATGTCATATCAATTTGCTGGCCAGCACACTGAAGTTGTCCTATCAAAGTGCTCATTGGTTCTGTTCGGAAATTTTCTTTAGAAATCTTTGCTTGAAACACAAAATCGATTTCACTCCATACGGTACCATACCGCTTCCTAAATTTGTCACTAATAGCCCATGGCTGATTAATACTTGTTGTCATAGTTATGAATTAATTTTATAAATAGTTACTGTGTATACATCGTTAGAATAGTTATGACGTATTGATACATATCGATATTTTTCAATAAGCATATCCATAATTAAACCTGGATGTGTGTAAAAGAATCCTTCGTGCAATTTATTATTGATAGGAGAAAGTAAATTAAATGCAACTGCAGATGATGCTACATTATACATGACGTCAATATCATCAAACAATTTTCTTAAATCTTCATCTTCTGTATTGCATCTACGTTGTGTGAAGACCCCGCATGCGACTACCCAATCATAGGTATTTAGTTTAGCTGTTTCAAATGCTCCGGTAATAATGTCATATCCATATTTCTGCTTAGCAATATCTGCCATTAATGGATTATGATCGATTCCGGTATATGGTGCCGGTTCACCATAAAAATCTGTAATGAAATTGCATAAATCGGCACGACCGCAGCCTACATCTAAAATAGTTAAATTTGGATTGTAACCTACCAATAAATTCTGAAACATATAATGTTGTTCCGATGTAGTATAATATCCAACCGGCATAGGACTGTTTAACATATAATCTGGATCTGTTGCGGTTAACGTGTCCCACCGTTCAAAATCCGGATTGCCGGCTAATGAATTAGCAATCTTAGATTTTACTTCATCAATTTGCATATCTTTTGTATTAAGAATAACAAATAGGCAACATATCTTCAGCTAACAATGTTTTATATGGAACTGTAGTTTCAATTATTCCAGTATCACAAAGTTTAGCTGTTAATGTTTTATTAATATATGTTTTTTTAGATGAAGCCGTGCTAATCATGATTATAGCAGATCGTGTTTCTAATAACACATCATATAGATTCTGTTTATTAAAAACATGATGACCAATAATTACACCTACTTGATTTTTATCTTCAGTTGTAACAATAACAGTTTGTCCTGGTTTATACAATGCCATTAGTCTAAGATTTTAATGATTTTACTTGCAGTTACTGCTTTTACTTCAAAGTCAAATTGATAACCTTGGAAATCTTTCACAACCTTAGCTTCTGCTTCAGTTACTGACATTGCTTCTACTAGATATATCTCCGTAGCTTTCTTTTCTTTAGTACCTTTTGGAGTATCAATCTCCGTAGTTAATTGTACTTTTGCTGTGTAATAACTCATTTGTTTGAATTTAGATAAAACTTTTTAATAAATATATGAAATAAAAAGATATATTCAAAATGATTTAAACAATTACATCCAGATGTAATTAATCAATTTGTATATCCCTCTGGGATATATATATCCCAATGTTGGTCAGGACTAGACCATTTTATTTTCCACTTACCTTGGAAAAATATTTTTCCAGTGTCCGAGTCAACATAATGCCCGTTTCCATCTGGGTATATCCTTAGAGTTGTCCCTGAGCCTGAGCGATCGAGTTTAAAATGCACATAACCATATCCATTTTTATCTACCCATTCCCCGGTATATCTTGGAAAATCACGTTTATTAATCGTTTTAGGTAAATCTACATTTTTAGGTTTATCTTTTACTTTATTTTTAATTTGTTTATCAATTTGCTGACGAGCATACTTAGCTCGAGCGTAACGCTGTTCTTTTGTTAACGTGTCATAAACCGATGAAGATTTTTTTACATTTACTTTAGTATGGCCGGCAGAATCTTTCGTCTTTGGAGATTTATATGGATCTAACCATTTTGATACTTGTGCCATAACTTCTGTAGTACCGTATGTAGGAAAAAAGTATCGATTGGATTTTCTTTCTGGGTTCCACTCTATAGTAAGATTACCAATTCCAGAGTTGTTTAAATTATCTCGGAATTTTTTTAATTCATCTTTTGGCAATTCTTCAATAATAAAATTAATCACAGAGCTATAATTAAGTATTCCTTGTTTTTCTGATAATGATGGTACAGTAGGTCCAGGTAATTCGCTGATGTTTAAATATGTTTCATAGTCTATATCTACAAAATCAGTTAGAAACTGTACAGCATATACATCTTCCTCATTTGCCATTGTTAATATTTTACCTAAACTATCTATTATAATTGCATTAGAACGACCATCCCCTGTAAATAAACGTTTGAATGAAGACATAAATTTTTCTTCATCCCAATTAAATCCTTCTAAATTGCTATTAAATATAGAATTCCAAAATCCTTGAGCGAAAAATACTTGTGCTTGGGTTTTTGGATATTTTTCCTCTATATATTGTTTTGCTGGTGAATTACTAGTGTCTTCTAATAAAAATTCTAATTGTTCTTTAATTAATTTAGATTCATTTATCACATTACCATTTTTTACGACCCATGCAACTTCTGGAGCAGGTGATGGTGCTCCTCCTCCAGCAG
>Ga0315906_10004702_pt1 | contig 17395 bp, 14 predicted proteins | sample LakEriMetagenome_4_FD_203526 | JGI IMG/M metagenome (GOLD analysis project Ga0315906, IMG submission 203526) | Freshwater fungal communities from buoy surface, Lake Erie, Ohio, United States - Buoy 2 MA122 | ecosystem: Environmental > Aquatic > Freshwater > Lake > Lake biofilm | place: USA... | reverse complement strand
GCCGTCTCGATCGAATCCGTCAGCCGACGACGCGAGCTCGCCTTGACGGCGAGACGGTCCACGACCACCTCGATCGTGTGCTTCTCCTGCTTCTTCAGGGTCGGCGGCTCGTCAAGGGCGATCACGACACCATCGACGCGGGCACGCGAGTAGCCCTGGGACTGCAGCTGGCGGAACAGGTCGACGTACTCGCCCTTGCGCTCCCGCACCACGGGCGCCAGCACCTGGAACCGAGCTCCTTCGTCCAGTTGGAGGACGCGGTCGACGATCTGCTGGGGTGTCTGACGCGAGATGACCGACCCGCACACGGGGCAGTGCGGCACGCCGATGCGGGCGAAGAGCAGTCGGAGGTAGTCGTACACCTCTGTGATGGTGCCGACCGTCGAACGCGGGTTGCGCGACGTGGACTTCTGGTCGATGGACACGGCGGGTGACAGGCCCTCGATGAAGTCCACGTCGGGCTTGTCCATCTGCCCGAGGAACTGACGCGCGTACGAGGACAGGCTCTCCACGTAGCGCCGCTGACCCTCCGCGAAGATCGTGTCGAACGCGAGGCTCGACTTGCCGGATCCCGAGAGCCCGGTGAAGACGATCAGCGCATCGCGAGGTAGGTCCACCGAGATGTCCTTGAGGTTGTGCTCACGCGCTCCACGCACGACGAGTCGCTCGCCCACAGGCACCTCTTCCCGGATATGGTTCCGACGACGGATCGGAGGTCTGAATGTATAACGGACGGGTCACCGTCGCTGGTCCGGCGGATGTCCACGAGCTGCCGCGACTGATCATCAGCAAGATCGCAGTCGGGCCCTACGACAACAACACCTACGTGCTGCGCTGCCGGACGACCGGGGCCCAGGTTCTCGTCGACGCAGCCGCCGAACCCGGACGCATCATGGACCTCATAGGCCCCCAAGGCGTGGCGCTCATCATCACCACGCACCGTCATCCGGACCACTGGCAGGCCCTTCAGGAGGTCAAGGACCTCACGGGTGCGCCCACCGCCGCCCATATCGACGACGCCCCCGGCATTCCCGTGCCCACCGACGTTCTCCTGTCCGATGGCGAGCGGATCACCTTCGGTGCCTGCTCACTGGAGGCCATCCATCTGGTCGGGCACACCCCCGGTTCCATCGCCCTGCTCTACGACGACCCCGAGGGTCCCCCGCACTTGATCACCGGGGACTGCCTGTTTCCGGGGGGAGTGGGCAAGACGCACTCCCCCGACGACTTCGACTCGCTGCTCGCCGACGTCGAGGCCAGGCTCTTCGACCGACTCCCGGATGAGACATGGGTGTACCCCGGTCACGGGTGGGACACCACCATCGGCGCCGAGCGGCCACACCTTGCCGAATGGCGCGAACGTCGCTGGTAGGGCACGGCCTGGCGACGCGCCTTCCGTCACGATCTCGCCGACCCGTTCTCCCAGCGCAATCCCCGGGAAGGCCACTGCGATTAGCCTGCTGTCATGGTCCAGGTACGCGAGGCAACCGCCGAGGACACGGATGCGCTCACTGCCATGGTGGCCGCAGCCTTCTCCAGCGAAGCCGGCTGGGGATACATGCTCGGCCCAGGCAACGTCGACGCGATGCGCGCGTTTGCCCGCGCGCTCCTCATTCCCAAGATCCGCCGACGGACCGCCTGGGTCACGGACGACTGTCTGGCCCTCGCCATGTGGGAACTACGGTCGACGGACCTTTCCGTCGACGAGGACCACGAGTCGCTGTGGGCGGAGTGCCGCACCGAGATCGGCGAGGAGGCATGGAGGCGCATCGCCAACTACGACGCAGCGGTGAACGCAGCTGCACCCGCCCGGCCGTACTGGTATCTCGAGGTGCTGGCCACCCATCCCGACGTCCAGGGTCGTGGCCGCGCAACTGCGCTGCTGCACCCCGGCTTCGAGGTCGCCGACGCCAACGGCTGGGACTCCTGGCTGGAAACGTCCGTCCCCAGGAACAAGGCCTACTACGAGGCACGCGGATTCACCGAGAGCCGGGAGTTCGATGTTCCGGGCGGACCGACGACGTGGTGGATGTGTCGGCCGTCTGGCCCGTGATCCGGAAGAGATCGCGATCGGGACGGCGAGTACCCCATTGCCGAGGTGACGCGAGTTGGTCTGGTGACCGGGAGGTCAGCCCTCGGCCGACTCCTCGTCGTGCCGCGGCTCCGTGAGCCGGCCAGCGTGGGCCACGGCCGTCGGGTCCTTGCGGACCTTGAGCCACGAACCCACGGCGACGACGGCGAGCACGAGACCGATGAACGCGAGGCTGATGTTCGTGGGGATCTTGGGGACCGTCTCCGGCCAGGTCTCGTGCCCCCAGGTCAGCACCAGCTTGATGCCGATGAAGACGAGGATCACCGCCAGGCCGAGTGACAGGTAGACGAGCTTGTCGAGCAGGCCCTTCAGCAGGAAGTACAGGGCGCGGAGGCCGAGCAGGGCGAACGCGTTGGCCGCGAATACCAGGTAGGGCTCCTGCGTCACGCCGAACGTCGCCGGGATCGAGTCCAGCGCGAAGAGGACGTCGGTGGAGCCGATGGCGATCATGACCAGAAGGAGCGGCGTGATGGCCTTGCGCCCATCGATCCGGGTGAAGAGCTTCGTGCCGTCGTAGTGGTCGCTGACGAGGAACTTCTTGCGCACCACGCGCACGACGGCGTTGTCCTTGGGCTCCGGATCCTCGTTGCGGTGGCGGGCCAGCTGGATCCCGGTCCAGATCAGGATGGCGCCGAACAGCACGAAGGTGAAGGAGAAGGCCGCGAGGGCCGCCGCACCCACGGCGATGAAGATGGCCCGGAGGATCAGGGCGAGGATCACGCCGATGAGCAGGACCCGCTGGTGCAGTTCTATCGGGACTGCGAACTGAGCAAGGATGATGATGAAGACGAAGAGGTTGTCGACACTGAGGGACTTCTCGACCAGATAGGCAGCGAAGAACTGCGTGCCCATGTCGCTTCCCTGCCATACCCACATCGCGATGCCGAAGGCGATGGCGATCGAGATGTAGAAGATCGACCAGAACAGCGCCTCCTTGAACTGGACCTCATGCGGCTTGTGGCTGACGGTCACGAAGTCCAGGACGATGAGCCCGATGATGCCCAAGATCGTCACGGCCCACAGGCCGAGAGTGACATCCACGAACGGGTCCTCCCTGTCGATGCGCGACACATGCCGCAGAGTGCGAGGCTATCTGGTGCCCGCGGGTGCGGCAGCATGGCCGCCCCTCAGGCGGTCCCGGCCTCCTGCATTCCCCGAAGCTCGCGCTTGAGCTCCCCCACCTCGTCCCGCAGCCGGGCCGCAAGTTCGAAGTGCAGTTCAGCGGCAGCCTCGTGCATCTGGGCTGTGAGGTCCTCGATGAGGCGCCGGAGGTCGTCACCCGCCAGCGACCTTCCGGCTGCCCGAGATCTCGGCGCCCCTTCAGAGGCACGCGACTGCGCGAGCAGCTCCTGCGTATCCGCGTCCTCGCGCGCGAGGAGATCCGTGATGTCGGCGATCCTCTTTCGCAGGGGCTGGGGGTCCAGGCCGCGTTCGAGGTTGAAGGCGACCTGCTTGGCCCGTCTTCGGTTCGTCTCGTCGATGGCCCGCTGCATGGAGGGTGTCACCTTGTCGGCGTACATGTGCACCTGACCCGACACGTTTCGTGCCGCGCGCCCGATGGTCTGGATCAGGGAGGTCTCGGAACGCAGGAAGCCCTCCTTGTCGGCATCGAGGATCGCCACGAGTGAGACCTCCGGAAGATCGAGACCCTCACGGAGGAGATTGATGCCGACGAGGACGTCGAAGACGCCCATGCGCAGTTCGCGGAGCAGCTCCACCCTGCGCAGCGTGTCCACCTCCGAGTGCAGGTAGCGAACCCGGATTCCGTGCTCCAGGAGGTAGTCCGTGAGGTCCTCAGCCATGCGCTTCGTGAGAGTGGTCACGAGCGAGCGCTCGCCTCTCTCGGCGCGATCCCGCACCTCGCCCATGAGATCGTCGATCTGGCCCGTCGTGGGCTTCACCACGATCTCCGGGTCAATGAGACCTGTTGGCCTGATGACCTGCTCCACGACATCACCCTCGACTCGCGTCAGCTCATAGGGCCCGGGCGTCGCCGAGAGGTAGATCGTCTGGCCGATCCGCTCCTGGAACTCCTGCCAGCGAAGGGGTCGATTGTCCATGGCGCTGGGCAGTCGGAAGCCGTGCTCCACCAACGTCCTCTTGCGACTCATGTCCCCCTCGTACATCGCACCGATCTGCGGCACAGTCACGTGCGATTCGTCGAGGACGAGCAGGAAGTCCTCGGGGAAGTAGTCGAGGAGGCAGTTGGGCGGCGATCCCTGATCACGCCCGTCGATATGCCGTGAGTAGTTCTCGATGCCGGCACATGTTCCGACCTGACGCATCATCTCGATGTCGTATGTGGTGCGCATGCGCAGCCTCTGCGCTTCGAGCAGGCTTCCCTGTCCTTCCAGCTCGGCGAGGCGCTGCTCCAGCTCCGCCTCGATGCCCGCGATTGCCCGCTCCATGCGCTCGGGGCCCGCCACGTAGTGGGTCGCGGGGAAGACATAGATTTCCGTGTCCTCGGTGAGGATCTCGCCGGTCACCGGATGCAGGGTCATGAGTCTTTCGATCTCGTCACCGAACATCTCGATCCGAACCGGATGCTCCTCGTACACCGGAAAGACCTCGACGGTGTCGCCACGCACCCTGAAGGTGCCCCGCTGGAAGGCGATGTCGTTGCGCGTGTACTGGATGTCGACGAAGGCCCGAAGGAGGGTGTCACGGTCGATCTCGTCGCCCACCCGCAAGCGCACCATGCGGTCGACGTACTCCTGAGGCGTCCCGAGGCCGTAGATGGCCGAGACGGTCGCGACGACGATGACATCCCGGCGCGTGAGCAGGCTGTTCGTGGCCGAGTGCCGCAGGCGCTCAACCTCCTCGTTGATGGACGAGTCCTTCTCGATGTACGTATCGCTCTGCGGGATGTATGCCTCGGGTTGGTAGTAGTCGTAGTAGGAGACGAAGTACTCGACTGCGTTGTCGGGCATGAGTTCGCGGAACTCGGTGGCGAGTTGAGCCGCAAGGGTCTTGTTCGGCGCCATGACGAGTGTCGGTCGCTGGAGGCGCTCGACCAGCCAGGCCGTCGTCGCGCTCTTGCCCGTTCCGGTCGCGCCGAGCAGCACGATGTCCTGGTCGCCGGCCTCGATGCGTCGGGCGATCTCCTCGATGGCCTGCGGCTGGTCACCCGACGGCTCGTAAGGCGCCTGAACCGAGAAGGGCGCCACCCGTCTCTGGAGGTCGGTGACGGGCCGGGTCATAAGGGCAGGCTAGGCGATCCGCCGCCGGGTCACCCTGCCGCAGGCGCTCAGTGCAGGATGGACGGCAGGGAGGGCACGTCGGTGGAGTCGATGGTGCGCCACTGGTAGACCCAGCCGTAGCCGTTGCCCTGCGACAGGTCGCTGTCCACCCGGTCCGGGCGGACAGCGAGCGCGAGGCGGCGCTGGGGCACGAAGCCGACCACTCCGTGGTTCTTCAGCTCATTCGGCTGCATGGCGATGACCATCATCCGGGCCAGCACCCCCTGCTCGGGCGCGCCGGTCTCCTGCCGCACGAGGTAGACCAAGCCAGCGCCACCGTCCTTCGCGAACCCCGTTGGCGTGAGTGTCGTGACCCACTCCCTGCCGCGGAGGTCGCGACGCCCGGCAGCCCGGCAGTCGAAGTCCGACGCCCGATCGCGCTCGATCGTCAGCTTCTTGCGCGAGGCCGCCGTGCGCGTGCACGCGCGGTCCCCCGCGACGTAGGTCACGGTCGGCTTGGTGCCGAATCCAGACGACGCCGCGCGCGTTACCCGACCTCGCTGGGTGATCACGCTGCGGAATAAGGCGCCCTCCATCTCCTCAAACGCCCACCCCCGGAAGCTCCCCTTCGACACCGCGGCAATGACGCGGTCGAAGTCCCGGACCGCGGGCAGCGCGAGGAAGGCTTCGTGGGTGTGCGGAGTCCACAGCACCCCGTCCGCGTCGGCCACCGGCGTCGAGACGTCGGCTTCTGCAGCCGCGGGAGCCAGCACCCACGCACAGGCCGCGAGAGCGAGCAGAGCCGGAAGACGAAGTCTCATGAGGCCCAGCCCTGCCACAGCGCGTCGACCTGACGCGCGGTGGCCTCACGGTCGCCGCTGTTGTCTATGACGACGTCCGCCATGGCACGCCGCTCCTCACGGCTGGCCTGCACCTGCATGCGACGCCGGACGTCGTCCTCGTCCAGGCCACGCAGCGTCACGGCCCGCTCGACCTGCATCTCCTCCGGCACGTCGACCACGACGACGACGTCGAAGTGGTCCTGCTGCCCGGTCTCGACCAGCAGCGGCATGTCGTAGACCACCACGGACGCCCCCCTGGCCGCGGCGCTTGCGATCCTTCGCTCCGACTCAGCCCGGATGGCCGGGTGCATGATCCCATTGAGACGTGCAGCAGCCTCCGGGGCCGCGAACGCCACTCTCGCCAGTTCGCCGCGATTCAGGGAGCCATCCTCGCGCAGGATCCCCGGACCGAACTCCTCGACGAGCTGTGCCAGGACAGGCTCACCTGGTTCGACGATCTCCCGCGAGATGGCATCGGCGTCGATGACGACGGCGCCGTGCTCGGCCAGCAGTGTCGCCACTGTCGACTTGCCGGCACCGATCCCACCGGTGAGCCCGAGCCGCAGCATGCACCCACCCTAGAACGCACGAGGCGGGTCAGGCCCCCAAGGACCTGACCCGCCTCGAGACGGAGTGCTACTCGCCCGTGAGCTTGTCGCGCAGAGCCTGCAGGGCCTCATCCGATGCGAGCGTCCCGGAGGAGTCCTCCGGAGTGGACGAGTACGAGGACGGCGCCTCGCCGGACTCCAAGGCTGCCGCCTGGTCCGCCGCACGAGCGTCGTCGACCTGCTTGCGGTGAGCCTCCCAGCGCGCGTGGGCCTCGGCGTACTGCCGCTCCCACTCCTCGCGCTGGCCCTCCGAACCCGCCCGCCACTCGCCCGTCTCGGGGTCGAAGCCGTCCGGACCGATGTACTCACCGGCATCGTTGAACGCCGGAGCCATGCCGTAGAGGTACGGGTCGAACTCCTCGCCCGAGATGCCGTCGCCGGAGTCGTTGGCCTGCTTCAGCGACAGGGAGATCCGGCGCCGCTCGAGGTCGATGTCGATGACGCGCACGAAGATGTCGTCGTTGACCTGGACGATCTGCTCGGGCAGCTCGATGTGCCGCTCGGCCAGCTCGGAGATGTGCACCAGGCCCTCGATGCCCTCCTCCACACGCACGAATGCACCGAACGGGACCAGCTTCGTGACCTTGCCGGGCACAACCTGGCCGATCTGGTGCGTGCGGGCGAAGTGCTGCCAGGGATCCTCCTGGGTGGCCTTGAGCGACAGGGAGACGCGCTCGCGATCCATGTCGACGTCAAGAACCTCGACCGTGACCTCCTGGCCGACCTCGACCACCTCGGACGGGTGGTCGATGTGCTTCCAGGACAGCTCGGACACGTGCACGAGGCCGTCGACCCCACCGAGGTCTACGAAGGCGCCGAAGTTGACGATGCTCGACACGACACCGTTGCGGATCTGACCCTTCTGCAGCTGTGTGAGGAACGTCTGACGCACCTCGCTCTGGGTCTGCTCGAGCCACGCACGACGCGACAGCACAACATTGTTGCGATTCTTGTCGAGCTCGATGATCTTCGCCTCGAGGGTCTTCCCGACGTAGGGAAGCAGGTCGCGCACGCGACGCATCTCGACGAGCGAAGCGGGCAGGAAGCCGCGCAGACCGATGTCGAGGATGAGCCCGCCCTTGACGACCTCGATGACCTGGCCCTCGACCACGCCGTCCTCGTCCTTGATCCGCTCGATGGTGCCCCAGGCGCGCTCGTACTGCGCACGCTTCTTGGACAGGATCAGTCGACCTTCCTTGTCCTCCTTGGTGAGGACGAGGGCCTCGACGTGGTCGCCCACGGAGACGACCTCACCAGGGTCGACGTCGTGCTTGATGCTGAGCTCGCGGGACGGGATGACGCCCTCGGTCTTGTAGCCGATGTCGAGGAGGACCTCGTCGCGGTCCACCTTGACGATGGTGCCCTCGACGATGTCGCCGTCGTTGAAGTACTTGATGGTCGCGTCGATAGCCGCGAGGAAGTCATCTGCGGAGCCGATGTCGTTGACCGCCACCTGGGCGGGAGCTGCTGTCGTAGAGGTGGTCATGAGAAGTAGGGGGTCATTTCGTCGATGGGCATGCGCGGGCGCACGGTCTGCGGGTGGCAAACCCCGCAAGGCTACCCGGCCCCCCGATAGGAGGGACAGCCGGTGCCCTGGACCGGCTCCGCGCTAGTGGGCGGCTGCCTCCCACGAGGGCCCGAACCCCACCGACACGTCGAGAGGCACAGAGAGGTCGGCCGCAGCCCCCATGGCACGGCGGACGAGCCCTTCGACGGCTGCCCGCTCCCCCGGCCACACCTCCAGAACGAGTTCGTCGTGCACCTGCAGCAGGAGCCTGCTGCGCAACCCCTCCGCCTGCAGCTCCGCTTCGACGGCGAGCATGCTGACCTTGACGATATCGGCGGCCGATCCCTGGATCGGCGCGTTGAGCGCCATGCGCTCGGCCATCTCCCGCCGTTGCCGGTTGTCGCTCGTGAGGTCGGGCAGGTACCGCCGGCGGCCCATCATCGTCTCCGTGTACCCCTGGGCTCGGGCCCTCTCCACGACCTCGGCCAGATAGTCGCGTACGCCCCCGAAGCGCTCGAAGTAGTCGTCCATCAGGGTGCGCGCCTCGTCGGGGCCGATCTCCAGCTGCTGGGCGAGTCCGTACGCCGAGAGCCCGTAGGCGAGGCCGTACGACATCGCCTTGATCCGACGCCGCATCTCCGCGTCGACCGCCGAGGGTGCGACCCCGAACACCCGGCTGCCCACGGTCGTATGTAGGTCCTCCCCCGAGCGGAAGGCATCGATGAGGCCGTCATCCGTCGAGAGATGCGCCATGATCCGCATCTCGATCTGGCTGTAGTCGGCGGTGAGCAGGCACTCGTATCCCTCACCGACGACGAAGCACCCGCGGATCCGGCGCCCCGCCTCCGTCCGGATCGGGATGTTCTGCAGGTTGGGATCGGCACTGGACAGCCGGCCGGTCGCGGCCACTGTCTGACTGAAGGTGGTGTGGATCCGGCCCTCGGCATCGGCGAGGGGAACGAGCCCGTCGACGGTCTGGCGGAGCTTCGAGCGATCACGCCACGCGAGCAACTGCTCCAGGAGGGGGTCCTGGGTCCGGGCGAAGAGCTGCTGGAGTGCTTCCGCGTCAGTCGTGTAGCCCGTCTTGATCTTCTTCGTCTTGGGCAGATTGCGCTCACCGAAGAGGATCTCCTGCAACTGCTTCGGGGAGCCGAGGTTGAACGCTCTACCCACGAGCCGATGGGCTTCCTCCTCGGCCGCGCGCATATCGGCTCCGAACTCGTCCGACAGCGCCCTCAAGCCGGGAACATCGACCGCGATTCCGGCATGCTCCATCGACGCGAGCAGCGGTACCAGAGGGATCTCGACCGCATCGAGCAGTGGGCGTACTCCCTGGGCCGTCAGGCGTGGACCCAGCTCCATCGCGAGTCGCCGGATGGCATCCGCATCCCGGCCGAGTTCGGCGGCAAGATCCGCACCGTCGTCGAAGAGCATCTGCTCCCCGGCAGAATCCTCCTCCCACTGCAGACCGAGGATTCGCTGCGCGACATCGACGAGCCGGTAGCTGCGCTGGCCGGGCGATTCGAGGTAGGCGGCCAGCGCCGTGTCGATCCGGACGCCGGCGAGTGATCGGCCAGCCGTTGCCAGGGCCAGCGCCGGGCCCTTGCCATCGTGGAGGTCCTTCGCAGCATCGCCCGCGGCGAGCCAGGACAGCACGGCGTCGTGGGTGACGGCGTCCGAGCAGTCGAGGTAGCCGATCTCCCCGCCTTCGTCGGCAACGGCGATCGCACGGATGCTGCCCCGGCCACGGCCCCAGTCACCCGCCACGGCAACCGCGGGCACTCCACGACGAGCAGCGAGCCACGTCGACGCCTCCGCACCTGGGATGACCAGCACGTCGAGATCCTCGACATCAGCCTCCGGGCTGGCCTCAGCCCACGGACCCCCCGGTCGAACCTTGTCGAGACGCTCGCGGAGGGCGCGGAACTGGAGGGTGTCGAAGAGCCGATCGACCTCGGCAGGATCCCAGGGCGTGAGACCGGCATCGTCGAACTCAAGGTCAACGGGCACATCGTCGACGAGCGCAGTCAGACGGCGGTTGACGAGCACCTGCGGCAAGGCCTCCCGCAGTGCATCACCCACCTTGCCCTTCACCTCGTCGGCGTGGTCGACCAACTCCCCCAGCGAGCCGTACTCCCGGATCCACTTGGCCGCCGTCTTCTCTCCCACCCCCGGGATACCGGGCAGGTTGTCGCTGGGGTCGCCGCGCAAAGCCGCGTAGTCGGGATACTGCGCCGGCGTCAGGCCGTACTTGTCCTCGATCGCGGTCGGGGTCATGCGGGCCAGCTCACTGACCCCCCGGAGTGGATACAGGACGGTCACGCGGTCATCGACGAGCTGGAAGGAGTCGCGATCCCCCGTCACGATGTCCACGGCATCTGCTTGTCCCGCCGACCGGCGGACCAGGGTCGCGATGATGTCGTCGGCCTCGAACCCGTCAGCCGTGAGCACCGGGATGTCGAGGGCCACCAGCACTTCCTTGATCAGCTCGACCTGGCCCTTGAACTCCTCCGGTGACTTCGCGCGGTTCGCCTTGTACTCGGGGAACTGCTCCGTGCGGAAAGTCTGACGCGACACGTCGAAGGCCACCGCCACATGTGTCGGGCGCTCGTCTCGGAGCACGTTGATGAGCATCGACGTGAAGCCGAACACGGCATTGGTGGGCTGACCACTGGTGGTGCTGAAGTTCTCCACCGGCAGCGCGTAGAAGGCCCGGTACGCAAGAGAGTGCCCGTCGAGGAGCAGGAGCCGCCTCGGTGCCGCATCTGCACTGACGTTCCCACCTTGGCCCACCCCGAGATCCTATTGTCGTCCCATGACCAGCAACCCCGTCCCGCCCGAAAGGATCCCGCTCGGTGCGCTGGGCGAGCGCATGGGCATGAGCCTCGTCGAATGCTCCGCCGACCGTGTCGTCCTGACCATGCCCGTGGAGGGCAACACGCAGCCCTTCGGCCTGCTTCACGGGGGGGCGAATGCTGTGCTCATCGAGACAGCTGGGTCGATCGGTGCTGCGCTCCACGCCGGCCCGGACTCCATGGTGGTCGGCCTCGACATCAACGCCACCCACCATCGATCGGCGTCCCGGGGCCTGGTCACCGCCGTTGCCGAGCCGCTGTCCCTGGGCCGCACCCTCACCAGCTACGAGGTGCGCATCACCGACGAGGAGGGCCGACTGCTCGCCACCGGCCGACTGACCTGCCTGATCCGCCCCGCCCCGCCACGCGAGTGACGCATGATGCTGGGGAGGAATGTCCTGTTCCCGGGCGAGCATCGGTCCTTCGCGGTTATGCTGCGTGGCACTCGCCAGAAGGTCCACGGCGATGACACACGGGCAGTCCAGCAGCAGCAGCAGCAGCAGCGAGGGGAGCGGAGCAGCGTGCACAAGCGCGTCGTGGCGGGACTCCTGGCGCTCTTCGCCGCCGTGATCGCGCTCATGGTGCTCGCCCAGCCCGCCAGTGCCGATGGCGAGCAGTTGAGCGGACGCATCGAGAATCGGGTCGAAGGCGTCAAGACACCTCTGGCAGGGGTAACCATCAACGCCGTCGGCGGGGGCTTCGAGGGCTCCGCCACGACGGGCGAGGACGGCACGTGGGTCATCCCGGTGCCGGCTCAGGGCGAGTACGCGGTCACTATCGACGTCACGACCCTGCCCGAGGGAGTCGGCCTCACCGACCCCGAGAAGGTCACCTTCGTCACGACCGTGAAGCCGCCGAACATCAACCGGGTCGTGATCTTCCCCCTCGGCCAGAGCACCGCTACCACCACCTCGCTGTGGGAGCAGGCTGCTCAGCTCACCGTTTCCGGCCTCCAGTTCGGGTTGATGATCGCGCTTGGCGCACTCGGGCTCTCGATCATCTACGGCACCACCGGTCTCACCAACTTCGCGCACGGCGAGATCCTGACCTTCGGCGCGCTGGCCACCTGGACCTTCAACGCCGGGTTCGGCCTGCCCTTCATCCTGGCGGCCTTCCTGGGCCTCATCCTGACCGCGCTGTTCGGGTGGCTGAACAACGCTGCCCTCTGGAGACCCCTGCGCAAACGGGGCACCGGCCTCATCGCCATGATGATCGTGTCGATCGGCCTGGCACTGCTCCTGCGCAACCTGTACCTGTTCTTCTACGGCGGCGACAAGGCCGCCTACGCGGAGTACGCCGGCCTAGCCGGCCTGTCCTTCGGCCCGGTCTCGATCACGCCGACCGACATCGTCTCCATGGTCGTCGCCGTTGTAGCCCTCGCAGCCGTCGTCCTCATCATCGGCAAGACTCGGATGGGCAAGGCCACGCGTGCGGTGTCCGACAACCCGTCGCTTGCCTCGAGTGCCGGCATCAACGTCGAGCGAGTGATCACCTTCGTGTGGGTGCTCGGAGCGGCACTGGCAGGCCTCGGCGGCATCCTGCTCGGCTTCACGCAGCAGGTGTCGTTCCAGATGGGCTTCCAGATCCTGCTGCTCATCTTCGCGGCCGTCACCCTGGGTGGTCTGGGCACCATCTCCGGCGCGATCGTCGGCTCCCTCGTCGTCGGGCTCTTCCTGCAGTTGACGACCCTGGTCATCCCCACAGAGCTGAAGAGCGTCGGTGCGCTCCTCGTCCTGATCGTCATCCTCCTCGTCCGCCCCTACGGCCTGCTGGGCCGCCGAGAGCGCGTGGGATAGGGGGCGGTCATGGATTGGGGATACATCATCTCGGTGATGATCGTCTCGGCATTCGGCGTCGAGGCGATCGTCTTCGGCCTGGCCGCCATCGGCATCAACATGCAGTTCGGCTACACCGGCCTGCTCAACTTCGGGCAGTCAGCCTTCATGGCCGTGGGCGGGTACTCCGTGGCCGTCACCGTCATCGAACTAGGAGCCAACTTCTGGTGGGGCGTGGTCATCGCCTTCGCCGTCACGATCGTTCTCGCGCTGCTCCTCGGCATTCCGACCCTGCGACTGCGCGCCGACTACCTCGCCATCGTCACGATCGCGGCGTCCGAGATCGTCCGCCTCATTCTCCGATCCGTCACCTTCAAGGAGATCTTCGGCGGCTCCGACGGCCAGTTCAGCTTCGGAGCCGACTTCTTCGCCCTGAGCCCGCTGCCCGAGGACCTCGCCTTCCGCATCGGGCCGGTCGTGCTCAACGAGCGTCAGATCTTCGTCCTCATAGTGGGCTGGGCCCTGGTGTTCCTGTCCTGCCTCATCGTCTGGCTGCTGGTCCGATCCCCCTGGGGGCGCGTGCTCAAGGGCATCCGGGAGGACGAGGACGCTGTTCGCAGCCTTGGCAAGAACGTCTACCTGTACAAGATGCAGGCCCTGGTGATCGGCGGCCTCTTCGGCGCGATCGGCGGCATCATCTATGCCGTCGGCAATGAGGCGGTGAGCCCGGACTTCTTCGGCACCGACACCACCTTCTTCGCCTACGCCATCCTGATCCTGGGCGGAGCCGCCCGCGTGTTCGGCCCCGTCCTCGGCACCGTCATCTTCTGGGCGATCATCCAGGGAACCGACGTGTTCCTGCGCTCCGCCATCGACATCGGGGTGCCTGTGCTCTCGCTCATGACCGGCACTCAGGCGGCCGTCGTCCGCTTCATGCTCGTCGGCCTTGGCATCATGCTGCTGATGATCTTCCGGCCACAGGGAATCCTCGGCGATCGAAGGGAGCTGGCTCTCGATGCCCGATAACGCCCCCGAGACACGCAAGGAGGCCGCTCAGCGCGCACTGGCCGATGTGCCGCGCGTGCCCGGCGCACCCAAGCCCGACCCGATCCTTATCGCCGACGGCGTCGTTCGCTCCTTCGGCGGCCTCACCGCCGTCGACGTCGCGCACGTCGAGGTCCAGCGCGGTGCCATCACAGCACTCATCGGGCCTAACGGTGCAGGCAAGACCACCTTCTTCAATCTGCTGACCGGCTTCGACACCCCCAACACCGGCACCTGGCTGTTCAACGGACACGACCTGGCTGGGGTCGCGGCCTTTCGGGTCGCGCGCATGGGCATGATCCGTACTTTCCAGCTGACCAAGGCCCTGTCGAAGATGACGGTCATGGAGAACATGCGGCTCGGCGCAACCGGCCAGAAGGGCGAGCGCCTGCTGTCCTCGATCTTCGGCTTCCTGTGGTCGGCCCAGGAGCGCCAGGTCACGGCCAAGGCCGAGGAGCTGCTCAGCCGGTTCAACATGCTCCAAAAGAAGGATGACTTCGCCGGATCGCTGTCCGGAGGCCAGCGCAAGCTCCTCGAGATGGCCCGAGCCCTGATGACCGACCCCGAGATGGTCATGCTCGACGAGCCCATGGCCGGCGTGAATCCAGCGCTCACGCAGTCCCTGCTCCAGCACATCAAGGATCTGCGGGAGCAGGGCATGACCGTCCTGTTCGTCGAGCACGACATGGACATGGTTCGCGACATCAGCGACTGGGTCATCGTCATGGCCCAGGGCAAGGTCATCGCCGAGGGTCCGCCCGATGAAGTCATGCGGGACGAGGCGGTCATCGTGGCCTACCTCGGCGGTCACCACGACAAGGCGCTCACGTCCAGTGGCGTGTCCTTCACCGAGGAGGCGCACGGATGAGTGACCAGCTGCCTGGTGACGCCCCGCAGTACGTCTCGCCCCATCAGCGCGAGACGGCTCTGGATCTCGATGCCGCGCAGCGGGACGAGCCCACCGCCCTCAGCAACTCCGAGATCCGCGACCGCAACGCCCACATCGAGGGCGCGAAGGATGCGCTGATCGTCGCCGACGACCTCATCGCCGGGTACATCCCGGGCGTCAACATCCTCAACGGCGCCGATCTGTACGCGAAGTCAGGTGAGCTGGTGGGCATCATCGGCCCCAACGGAGCCGGCAAGTCCACCCTGCTGAAGGCCCTCTTCGGGCTCGTACGCGTCGGTTCCGGGCGGATCACCCTCGCCGATCAGGACATCACGAACGTGCGGGCCGACCGCCTCGTGACCATGGGCATCGGCTTCGTCCCGCAGACCAACAACGTCTTCCCCTCGCTCACGATCCAGGAGAACCTCGAGATGGGCTGCTACCAGGCGCCGTCGAGGTTCAAGGAGCGCTTCGAGTTCGTCACCGACCTCTTCCCCGCCCTTGGAGAGCGCAGGTCGCAGCGTGCCGGCCAGCTGTCGGGTGGGGAGCGCCAGATGGTGGCCATGGGCCGCGCCCTGATGATGGATCCCTCGGTGCTGCTGCTGGATGAGCCCTCTGCAGGCCTGTCCCCCATCCTCACCGACGAGGTCTTCGTCCGCGTCAAGGAGATCAACGCCACGGGCGTGACGGTGATCATCGTCGAGCAGAACGCCATGCGCTGCCTGCAGATCGTCGATCGGGGGTACGTCCTTGATCAGGGACGCAACGCCTACACGGGCACCGGGCGCGATCTGGCCACGGATCCGCAGGTGGTGCACCTGTACCTGGGTACTCTCGCCCAGGCGTAAGCCCCCCCCCACGACCGCCGAATCGCGGCCAGTGGCCCGGCTACCCACCCGCCCAGACGCGAGGAGCACGGCGACCCGTCGGGAAGCACGCCGGGAAAAGGCTGTGGGGGCCGCCCCCGAAGGGACGACCCCCACAGCGTGGGACTGCTCTCAGCCGACGTTCGGGCCGATGCCCTGCTTGACCATCTCCTGGATGATCTGAGCGGACTCGTCGAAGCCGATGAGGACGACCGCCTCCGGACCCGCAGCCTTGATCTTCGCCACGTCAGCGGCGAAGTCGGTGGCCTTGGGGTCGTAGACGACGTTGGCGACAACCTCGCCACCGCCCTCGGTGACCGCCTTGGTGACGTTAGCGTTCAGGCCGTCACCGTAGGAGTCCTGGAGCGACATGATGGCCACCTTGGTGTAGCCGTCCTGCAGCACGAGCGTGCCGACGAACGCGCCCTGGAGGACGTCCGACGGTGCCGTGCGCCAGTACAGGCCGCGGTCGGGAGCGGTGGTCAGCTCGGGCGAGGTGTTCGCCGGGCTGATCATCATGACACCCGCATTGGTGACCTGGTCGAGGACCGACAGGGTCGAGCCCGAGGAGGCGGCGCCGACGAGGATGTCGATGCCCAGCGGCAGGAGACGCTTGACGGTCTGCTTGCCGGTCTCGGTCGAGGTGTCGCCCGAGTCGCCCTCCTCGAGGACGATCTTGTCGAAGCCCGGAATGCCACCGGCCGCCTCGATGTCCTTGATGGCGAGCTTCACGCCGGCGACCTCGGGTGGGCCGAGGAAGGCGAGGTTGCCCGTCACGGGAAGGAAGGTGCCGATCTTGAAGACGCCGTCGCCAGCGCCCTCCTGCGGCTTGCCGTCGATCGGATTGGCCTCGCCCTCGGGCACGATCTCGCCCGCGAGGTACGTCACCTCGGGAAGAAGCGTGTTGTCCGGGCCGAACTGGTACACGCCGATCGATGCGCTGGTCGGGTCACCGGCATCCCAGAAGTTCACGGCACCGGAGCGACCGTTGTAGTCGATCTCCTTGCCCTCCTCCAGGAGCGCGAGGCAGCCCGCGTAGTCGTTGCAGATCTCCGTGCCGTTGGTGATCGACACCATCTGCTTGGCCATGTCGACACCGGCGTCGGACTTGGCCTTCGCCGCGGCAAGAGCCGCGAGGACGACCGCGTCGTAGGACTCGGGGGCGTAGGCGAAGTCGATCAGCTCGGGATCGACCGACAGCAGGGCATCCTTGAAGTCCTGGGTGTTCTCCGCACCCGGGATGGTGCCCTTGACGCCGTCCAGGGTGCCGGCCGGGAGCTTCTCGCCCAGCGCGTTGCCCGTGTTGCCATCGACGAGGTACAGCGGCACGCCAGCAGCTGCGGGAGCCTCCTCGGCGGGAGCCTCCTCAGCAGGAGCCTCCTCGGCGGGAGCCTCCTCAGCAGGGGCTTCGGCTGCGGGCTCGCTGGCCGCTGGCTCGGTCTCGGCGGTGTCGCTGCTCCCGCCGCACGCGGCGAGGGCAAGCGAGGCCACACCGAGCACGGCAGCGGTCTTGAAGACCGTTGTGCGCTTCATGCAGTCTCCTTAAGGAAAGGACAGGCGACGGCGGACGCCGTCGCGTTGCCGACACTCTAAGGGGCCGCTTGTTACGCACGGGTAACTAGGGGTCACTTCGTTGGCGGTTCGTGACCGTTCCGTGACCTGAGCCCGGACCGGCGAGGGTCAGCTGTGCGGCTCGACCCCTACCCCGCTCAGCCCGCTACTCCGCTCAGCCCACTAC
>Ga0315906_10004701_pt1 | contig 17400 bp, 16 predicted proteins | sample LakEriMetagenome_4_FD_203526 | JGI IMG/M metagenome (GOLD analysis project Ga0315906, IMG submission 203526) | Freshwater fungal communities from buoy surface, Lake Erie, Ohio, United States - Buoy 2 MA122 | ecosystem: Environmental > Aquatic > Freshwater > Lake > Lake biofilm | place: USA... | reverse complement strand
TCGCGGTGGTCAAGACCATCAGCACCCGCGTGATGGTGATGTACCTGGGCAAGGTGTGCGAGGTGGCCACACCCGACGACCTCTACCAGCGCACCCGGCACCACTACACCAAGGCGCTTGTCGCGTCGGTGCCGATCCCGGACCCCACGCGCAAGCCCGAGGGCGGGCGCATCCAGGGAGAGCCTCCGTCACCCATGAACCCGCCGTCAGGCTGCCGTTTCCGCACCCGCTGCCCGATGGCCAGCGAACAGTGTGCCAACGAGGAGCCCCAGCTGCGGGAGATCGCGCCGAATCACTTCGTCGCCTGCCACCACCCGCTCGGCTGACCCGGGTTCACTCCCCCGGCCAGCCGGGAACCCCGGCATCCAGCTGGACTCCCATGGTGTTCAGGAAGCCCGACACGAGCCTGTAGAACCCTGCCACGACGACAAGCTCCACGAGCACGTCCGGGGCATGCACGGCCGCGAGGCGCCCCCACACGTCGTCCGACACGCAGTCGACCGCGCACAGTTCGTCGCACATGTCGATGAGGTCCCTGTCGGCGGCGCTCCACGGGTGCGCCGAGGGGTCACCAGCGAGCGACGAGATCTCCGCCTCGGTGAGGCCCTCGCGCAGCCCGATGAGAGTGTGCTGCCCGAACTCGTACGCCGAGCCGCAGTTGCGGCCCACGCGCAGGATCACGATCTCGCGCTCCCGGCCCGGGAGAAGCCCCTTGTTCAGGAGGAACCCCCCGAAACGGCTGAACCGGGACAGGAGTGCGGGGTGGTGGGCAAGGGTGCCGAAGATGTTGAGCGGCGTGCCGTCGCCGCCGGCCATGGTTCCCTCGAGAACGGTCGCCACGGCGGGAGGCGGGTTCTCCACCGGGCGGATTCTCGGGGTGTGCGGGCGCGGGATGCTGTCCATGCGACATCATTGCACTGTGGAGACAGGAGGAGTGCCGTGACGGGACCGTCGCTCTTCCCCGAGTCCGGGGTCATCGTGGACAGGGACGGCCGTGCCGAGCTGGACCCGGCGTTCATCGACTGGCAGGAGGCTGACTTGCTCCTCGCACGGTTGACGGACGAGGTGCCGTGGGAGCAGGCCGACCTCGTGATGTTCGGACGCAGGGTGACCGAGCCGCGCATGTCGGTGTGGTTCTCCCCCGACGGGATCGACTACGTCTACTCGGGCACCCGGCGCGCCTCGCACCCGTTCACGCCTGCCCTCGCCGACCTCCACCGGATGGTGGAGTCGAGAACGGGAGCCCGGTTCAACTCTGCCCTCGTGAACCTGTACCGGGACGGGCACGACAGGCTCGGGTGGCACGCGGACAACGAGGAGTGCAACGGCCCCGAGCCCACCATCGCATCCGTCAGCCTCGGGGCCGAACGCTTCTTCGACCTCCGCCACAGGGACTCGGGCGACACCCGTCGCGTTCTGCTCCCCCACGGGTCGTTGCTCGTCATGTCCGGCCGGTTGCAGGAATGCTGGGTGCACCAGGTTCCCGCGATGACGAAGGTGCGCGCGCCGCGGGTCAACGTCACGTTCCGCTGGGTGCACTGAGGTGCGCAGTAGGTTCGTGTGATGGACCGCGAGATCCTCGACTTCGTCGTCAGGAACCGCCCGGACTGGATGGTCGAGGCGGCGAAGTTCCTGCACCATGCGGGCGACGACATGGTGCTCGTTCCGCTCGCACTTGCCCTGCTCGTCGTCGGGATGGTCGCGGGGCGCCGCACGGCCGCCACGGTCGCACCTGCAGTCTCCATGGTCCTCACGGTCGTGGTGGTGGGACTGGCGAAGTCCGTCTTCGGCCGCGGGAGGCCTCCCGAAGCGGGGCGACTGGTGGAAGTCACCTCGGCCTCGATGCCCTCCGGCCACGCCGCCTATGCCGCCGCCATAGCGGGAGTCGTGTGGGTGCTGCTGTCGGGGCATCCGCGCCGTGCCGCCCTGCGGGTGCTCGCGGTGGCCGTGGCCGCGTGTGCCGCCCTCGCCAGGCTGGTGCTCGGAGTGCACTGGCCGTCCGACGTGGTGGCGGGGGCCGTGGTCGGTGCGGTGGTCGGCACCTGGGTCGCCCGCGTCGCGGTCCAACGCTTACAGTCGCAGGGATGAAGAACCTTTTCTCCCTCGACGGACGCGTCGCCCTCGTCACAGGCGGCTCACGCGGCATCGGATTCATGATTGCCCAGGGACTCCTCGAGTTCGGGTGCAGCCGCGTCTACATCTCCTCGCGCAAGGCCGCCCAGTGCGACGAGGCAGCGCGCCAGCTCGGCGAGTTCGGCGAGTGCATCTCGGTGCCCGGCGACGTGTCAAGCATGGAGGGCATCAAGGCATTGGTCGCGGAGATCAGCAGCCGCGAGGGCGCACTGGACATCCTGGTCAACAACGCCGGTGCGGCATGGGGCGAGTCCTGGGACACCTTCCCCGAGGCCGGCTGGGACAAGGTGGTGGACCTCAACCTGAAGGCGCCGTTCTTCCTCACCCGGGAGCTCACCCCCCTGCTGAAGGCAGGGGCGCGCGACGGGCACCTCGCCAAGGTCATCAACATCGCCTCCATCGACGGCATCTCGGTGAACATGCTCGAGACGTACTCCTACGCCGGCAGCAAGGCGGGCCTGATCCACATGACCAAGCGGATGGCCCTGCACCTGGCGAAGGACAACATCATCATGACCGCCATCGCTCCGGGTGCCTTCGCCTCCGAGATGAACAAGGCGGCAAGGGACCACGGAGACGCCCTCTCCGCGGGCATCCCGGCCCGCCGCATCGGGACCATCGAGGACATGGCCGGGGCGGCCGTGTACCTCGCATCGAGGGCCGGCGACTACGTGCTCGGTTCCACCCTCATCGTGGACGGCGGGGTCACCTACCTCAGGGGCTGACGACCCGTCACCGGCGGGGGCGCGGGGCCCGCGCCGTGTGCCACAATGTCCGACCATGCAGGTCAACATCGGACAGGTCCTCACCAAGCGCGCCCACATCAACCCCGACCTGGAGGCGCTGTACGACGTCGCCGCAGGACGCAGGTTCGACTACCGGCAGCTGAACGACCGCACCAACCAGGTTGCCCAGGCCCTGGCGGGCCGGATGAAGAAGGGCGACAGGGTCGCACTCCTCATGATGAACTCGCACGAGTTCATCACCGCGTTCTTCGCTGTCGCGAAACTGGGCGGTGTGGTGGTGCCGCTCAACTGGCGCTTGGTCCCCGACGAGCTCGAGTTCATCCTCAAGGACTCGGGAACCACGGTCCTGTTCTACGGCGAGGAGTTCCTTCCGGCGGCTGCGGAGCTGCAGTCGCGCGGGTCCAGGACCGACATCGCCCACTGGATCCAGGTCGGATCGCCGGACAACACCGCCCCGTTCGCGGTCGGTTTCGACGCCATCGTCGACCCGCAGCCGCCCACCGAACCCGAGGTCACGGCGTTCGACGATGACCTGCTCTACATCATGTACACCTCGGGCACCACCGGTCTCCCGAAGGGCGTCATGCACACGCACAGCACCCAGATGGACGCCCTGGTCACCCTCAACGCCACCAGCGACTTCTGCATCGGGGACCGCTACCTGAACCCAATGCCCCTCTTCCACGTTGGCGCCCTCACGCCGGCCATCGTCACCACGTACCGGGGACTCGCACAGATCCTGATGAGGGCGTTCGATCCCTCCAAGGCGTGGGAGCTGGTGACGTCCGAGAGGATCAACAACGCCCTCCTCGTGCCCGCAATGCTCCAGGCGATGCGGGTCACCTTCGATCCCGCGAAGCACGACAAGAAGACGGTGCGCTGGTTCCTCAGCGGCGCCGCGCCCGTGCCGGTGACTCTCATCAACCAGTACACGGAGATGGGCATCGAGATCCACCAGGTGTACGGACTCACAGAGACGTGCGGTCCCGCCTGCGTGACCACCCCCGATGTCGCCATCCGCAAGGCCGGCTCCACGGGCAAGAGTTTCTTCCACACGGACGTGAAGGTCGTGCGGCCCGACGGCACGGAGTGCGACGACAACGAGTCCGGCGAGATCGTCATCCGTGGCGGCCACATCATGACGGGGTACTGGAACAGGCCTGACGCCACCGCCGAGGCCATCCGCAACGGGTGGTTCCACTCCGGGGACATGGGCATCCGCGACGACGAGGGATTCATCTTCATCCAGGACCGCCTGAAGGACATGATCATCTCCGGCGGGGAGAACGTCTACCCGGCCGAGATCGAGAACCTCCTGCTCGGGTGCCCAGGGGTCGCCGACGTCGCGGTCATCGGGGTCCCCTCGGAGAAGTGGGGCGAGTCCCCGATCGCCGTCGTGGTGCGCAAGGACCCGGATCTCGACGAGAAGACCGTTCTCTCTTTCTGTGACGGCAAGCTCGCCCGCTTCAAGATGCCCGTGGCCGTGCGGTTCGTGGAGATGATCCCGCGGAACGCCTCCGGCAAGATCCTGAAGAGGGACCTGCGCCTGCAGTTCCCTTCGCTCTGAGCGCCCCGACCTAGACCGGCCGGAGTGCCGCCTGGGCGGCCTCGCGACGCTCGATCTGGCGCCTCGCGACCCTCCCGACACGTTCGATGAAGGTCATCATCTCCTCGCGCGCCTTCTCCGCCGTCGCGGACAGGCCGCCGACCTTGTCGATGGCCCACTGCCGGAAGACGAGGGGGACGATGATCCGCTCGTGGTGGATGGCGAAGTCGTAGATGCCGGCCGAGGCGATGTGCTTGGCGTGCTCCGCGAACCCCGGGATGCCCACCCCGGGCATCTCGAAATTGGTGACCTGCCGGTGGAGCGCCTCAACCACACCGGAGGGGTCGATCTCGAGGGACCGCGTGACCAGGTCCCTGTAGAACAGGTGGTGGCGGTTCTCGTCGCCTGACAGCTTCATCATCACGTCGTACCCGACGGGGTCGTCCAGCACCGTCCCTGTGTTGCGGTGCGAGATGCGGGTGGCAAGTTCCTGGATGGCCACGTAGCACATGCCGTCAACTGCGGTCTCGGGCTCGGGCACCACCGCCCCGCTCACCTGCGCCATGCGGCCGTCCTCCAGCACGTGAGGGTCGACCAGACCGCTGACGGTGATGTAGTCACGCATCACGATTGCGTGGCGGCCCTCCTCGGCGGTCCAGCGCTGGGCCCACTCCCCCCACGCCGACTTGCCGCCGAACATGCGCGAGATGGTCCGGGTGTACCAGGGAAGGTTGTCCTCGGTGAGGAGATTGACGAGAAGCGCGCTGCGTGCCCCCTGCGAGAGAGCGGACTCACCGTGGGTGAATCCCTCAGTCTGCAGACGCGACGCTCTGTCCCACGGGACGTGCTCGTGCGGGTACCACTCCTCGGCGGACTCGAGGTGCCGGTTGAGGAGACGTTCCACCTCCGGCTCCAGTTCGCTCAGCAGGGCCGCGTCGTCCATCAGTCCACCCTAGGCGGTGGGAGTCCTCCGGACCGCTCAGGCCGGTGAACGACGCATGAATGTCCGCTCAGGCGGGCAGGTCCGCCGTGCGCCGGCGGTATTCGTGGACAGTCCCCCAGATGATGTCCTGCACGGGCCGGACATCCGTGATTCGCCCCGCCACCTGGCCCGTGAGCGCGATAGAGGCCTCCATGTCGCCCCCGAAGTAGAGGTCCGTCGCCCTGCCGAAGACGGACAGGTCAACCTGCTCCTCGCGCTCGAGAAGGGTCGTCTTCTCGGTGCGAAGAGCCCTCAACCCGGGCCTGCCGAACCTGTTCAGGAAGACCGTGTCCGTCTCGGCGGCGGACACGATCGCGCTCTTCCAGTTGCCGTGGACCGGCGACTCCGCCGCCGCCACCATCCTCGTGCCCATCTGCACCCCGCCGGCCCCCAGCGCGAAGGCAGCGGCCATCCCCACCCCGTCGGTGATGCCGCCCGCGGCGATGATCGGCACGTCCACATGTTCCGCCACGAGGGGGACGAGCACCATGGTGGAGACGTCGCGGGGGTTCTTGAAGCCACCGCCCTCGCCGCCCTCGACGACCAGTCCGTCGACTCCCGCCTCGACGGCCTTCAGTGCCGCCGCGAGCGTGGGGACCACATGGAAAACGGTGAGACCCGCGGACTTGAGCTTGGACGTGTACTTGGTGGGGTCACCGGCGGACGTGGTGACGAAACGGACACCCTGCTCCACCACGAAGTCGGCGATCTGCGGATCACGGACGAATGCCTGGGCGATGTTCACCCCGAACGGCCGGTCGGTGAGGCGCCTCATCGCGGCGATCTCGGCTTTGATGACGTCGAGCTCGCCCGACGATGTCTCGATGATGCCGAGCCCGCCCGCGTTCGACACAGCGGATGCCAGCTGGCTCCGTGCGATCCAGCCCATCGGGGCCTGGACCACGGGGTAGTCAACCCCCAGCATCTCGGTGATCGTGTTCCTGATCGGTGCCGGCCTGTCCATGGTGCCCCCTCTGCGTCCCCCGACACCGTAGTGGAGGTTCGGTCTGTGCCGGCCAGCCCGGCCCGGGCAAGAATGGGCCCGTGGAGGGGATCACGCCGCTGCTGTCGACCACCCGGACGGATCCGCACCGCACGGCCGTGGACGACGGGAACACCAGCCTCACGTTCGCAGAGCTCGAGTCGCGAGCACGCCGCATCGCGCACGCGCTCGCATCGTCAGGGGTGACAGCCGACAGACCGTGGGCAATCCTCAGCCGCAACCGGACCGAGTGGGTGGAGATGTTCCTCGGCAACACCCTCGCGGGAAGCAGGTACGTGCCCCTGAACTGGCATCTGACCGCACCGGAGATCGCGTACCTGCTGTCGAACAGCGGTTCGACGCTCGTGGTCACGGAGGCATCGCTCGAGGACACCGCCAGGGCCGCCGCAGCCTCTGTCGGCATCGACTCGTCGCGCGTGCTGGTGGTCGGTTCCGGCTATGAGGAGTGGCGCGACGCGCATGATGACGGACCCGTCGCCAACACCGTTGCCGGTGCTCCGCTGCTCTACACCGGCGGCACCACGGGGCCGTCCAAGGGGGTCGTGCGGCCGGACCAGGGCCTGCCCCTCGAGCGCTGGTCGGCGGGAACCGCCATGTGGGGCGGCTTCGTCCGGATGCCCGAGACCGGCACGATGTGCATCACGACGCCGCTGTACCACGCATTCGGGTCGGGGGTGCTCGGCGCAGCCCTCAACCGTGACCACACCATCATCGTGGAGGACCGGTTCGACCCCCACCGCTTCCTCGATCTCGTCGCGTCCCGCGGTGTGACGAGCGCGCCCCTCGTGCCCACTCTGATGGTGCGCCTCGCCAAGCTCGACGACGCCGAGTTCGCCTCGCGTGACCTGTCGTCTCTGCAGTGGATCACCCACACCGCGGCGCCCTGCCCCCCGTGGGCCAAGCAGCGACTCATCGACCAGCTCGGGCCGTGCATCGTCGAGTTCTACGGCAGCTCGGAGGGGACCGGGCCGGTCATCTGCACCAGCCAGGACTGGATGGAGCGGCCCGGCACCGTGGGTCTCCCGAACCCCGGTCTGCAGGTCTCGGTCGTCGACGAGAACGGCAATGACCTTCCGCCCGGCGAGATCGGCACCCTCTACTTCAGGCGTGCGGACGGTGCGCCCAGGTACCACGGGGACGAGGAGAAGACCCGCAGTGCCCAGCTGCCCGACGGACGCTTCACCGTGGGCGACATCGGGTACCTGGACGCGGACGGGTACATGTACCTGGTGGACAGGAGGGTGGACCTGATTCTCAACGGGGGTGTGAACGTGTACCCCGCCGAGATCGAGGGAGTGCTCAGCCAGCACCCCGCAGTTCGCGACGTCGCCGTGTTCGGCATTCCCGACCCCGAGTTCGGCCAGCAGGTGAAGGCCGCGGTGGAACTCGAGCCCGGGGCGACACTCACGGGACCGGAACTGATCGCATGGGCGCGCGAACGCCTCGCCGGGTTCAAGTGCCCGCGCAGCGTCGACTTCCACGACGCCCTCCCCCGCGAGGCCCACGGCAAGCTGAAGAAGAGGCTCCTGCGCGACGCGTACTGGCCCGCGTGAGGGTCAGTTCACCTGCTTGGTGAACCCCTCCCAGTACGGGGCGCGCAGCTTGAACTTCTGCAGCTTCCCCGTGGCGGTCCGCGCCAGCTCGGTGCGGAACTCCACCCGCTTCGGGCACTTGTACCCCGCGAGCTTCGTCTTCACGTAGGCGATCAGCTCGTCCTCGGTCAGCGCGGATCCCTGGTTCTTCACCACCAATGCCATCACCAGCTCGCCCCACTTCTCGTCGGGCACACCGATGACGGCCACCTCGGCGACATCGGGATGGGAGAACACAGCATCCTCCACCTCGATGGACGACACGTTCTCGCCGCCCGAGATGATGACGTCCTTCTTGCGGTCGGCGATGGTGACGTGGTGGAGATCACCGATGGAACCACCGTCGCCCGTGTGGAACCACCCGTCGACTATTGCCATGGCGGTCTCCGCGGGCTGGTTCCAGTAGCCCTCCATGATCACGGAACCCCTGGCGAGAACCTCCCCCTCGGCGTCCACCGCCATCTCCACGCCCAGGCTGGGCGCTCCGGCGGCCCCGAGACGCGCAGCGCGGTCGGCCGGCGACAGAGAGTCCCATTCCGAGCGGGTGCGGTTCATCGTGAGGAGCGGTGAGGTCTCGGTGAGACCGTAGATCTGCACGAACTCCCAGCCCAGCTCGGTCTCGATGCGCTCGATCGTCTTCGTCGGCGGGGGCGCACCCGCCACGACCATCCGGACGTTCCCGCGGTTCGTCCCCATCCCCGGCGCCGCATCAAGGATCATGTTGGCCACCGCCGGCGCTCCGCACAGCAGCGTGACACCGTGCTCCTTGATGCGCCGCAGGATCTCGGCACCGTCCACCTTGCGCAGGACAATGTGTCGTCCGCCCATTCCGGTCACCGCGAACACCATCCCCCATCCGTTCGCGTGGAACTGCGGGAGCGTGTGCAGGTAGACGTCGCGGTCGTTCACACCCATCTGCCACCCGAACACTGCGGCATTCACCCAGAGGTTTCTGTGGGTCAGCTGCACACCCTTCGGTCTTGCGGTGGTGCCGCTGGTGTAGTTGATGGTGGCTGTTGCGTCCTCGTCGGGGACCCACGCCGCGGGCTCCACGCCGTGGCGGTACAGCACGGCGTCCGACTCTGCCCCGATGACGAAACGGTGCTTCGCGGTCACACCCGCCAGTGCCTCGTCCAGCTCGGGGTCGACGATCAGGACCTCGGCACCGCTGTGCTCGACGATGTAGGCCACCTCCTCGGCCACCAACCGGAAGTTGATGGGCACGAGCACACGGCCCCATCCGCTCACCCCGAAGAACGAGGTGATGAGACGCGCCGAGTTCTGGCTGACGATGGCCACCCGCGCCCCCTGCGGCACACCCAGAGCGTCCAGCCCCGCAGCCTGGGCACGGGCCAGGGCGGCAACCTGCGAATAGGTCAAGGATCCCCACGAGGCCGCAGGCTGGTCGGGTTCGTCGATGATCGCGATGCGGTCGCCGTACACCTGCTCGGCGCGGCGGAGGTGGTCGATGACGGTGAGTGCAACCTTCATGCCGCCACCCTAAACGCCGGCCCGCCCGCCGCGGAAGGTGTGCCCGGGAACGCGAAAGGGGCGGTGGCCGAAGCCACCGCCCCTCGCGGTTCGTGCTGTGACGGAAGCGTCAGCGCTCCTGCCACACTCCGGTCCACTCGAGACCCTTGATGTCCCTCGTGGGGGCAAAGGTCTTGCCGTCGGGGTTCTTGAGAAGCCCGATTCCCTTCAGCTTCGACTTCTTGTTGATGAAGGTGTAGGTGGCGGTGTGCAGGGTCGGGATGGCCATGCCGGTCGCCTGGATGTGCGCCGTTGCGGCCTGGAACTTCTGCTTGCGCAGGGTCGCGTTGGTCTCGGCCTGGGCGGCGTACAGGAGGGTGTCCACCTGCGTGTCGCTGTGGTTGCCGAGGGCCACGACCTTGTTGTAGCCCGCACCGAGCGGCGTCTTCGCGATCGGGTTGGTCGAGTTCGCGGGGAACGCGCCCGTCACGAAGAACGGCAGCACGTAGCCCGAACCCGGCCCCTCAGCGGGGGTGCCCTCCGCGAAGTCGTACAGGTTGCCGCCACCGCGGTAGATCGAGGCGATCAACACCGCGGACTCGGCCTGGAAGATCGGGTTCATCGTGATGCCCGCCGCCTCCAGGTACTTCTGCACTTCCTTCGTGTTGTTCAGCGACTGGGTGCTGGTGTCCGCGTACAGCGTCACCTTGAAACCGCCGGTCACGCCTGCGGCAGTGAGGTCGGCGTTGCACTTGCCCACGAACTCCTTGGCCTTCGCCAGGTTGAAGACGGGCGAGCCGCTGCGGGTGTACATGATGTGGTCCTTGCCCACGATCGAGCCCGAGTAGACACCCATGCCCTTCAGACGGACCTTGTTGTACTGGGGCCAGTTCATCGCGAACGCGGCTGCGAGGCGGCAGTTCTGGTACTTGAACGGCGACCCGGCCTTGTTCTGGTTCGGGACCCACTGACCCCAGGAACCGGCGTTGCCCGCGTACTCGGTGACCACGCTCTTGCGCTTCTGGAGGTCCTTCACGAAGGTCGCCTCACCGGTGGTGAACGACGCAGCGTCAAGGACGCCCTTGCGGACGGCGGCCGCACGCTGCGACGCTTCCTTCACCACAACGACGGTGATCTTGTTCAGGTACGGCATCTGGACGCCTGCGGAGTCCTTGCGCCAGTACAGCGGGTTGCGCTCGACGACGAGCTCGTTCGGGTTGTACGACACGATCTTGAAAGGACCGGTGCCGATGCCGTTGGTCGAGCAGGTGTTCGGGTCGGCGATCTGGGCAGGTGCGCGCATCACGTAACGACCGGCGCGGTACATGAGACCGAGGAAGTCGTTGTCGGGGCGCTCCAGCGTGATCTTCACCGTGGCCGCATCGACAGCGTCGACCGTCATGATGTTGGCGTTGATGCCGATACCCGTGGATGCGTACCTCGAGCTGAAACCGGGTGCGGAGGTGAGACCGCGGCCGATGTCGATGTTCTGCTTGACGGATGCGGCGTTGAAGTCCTCACCGTTCGAGTACTTGATGCCGGTGCGCAGCGTGAAGGTCCACACCTTGCCGCCCTCGGACGACGCCCAGCTCTTGGCGAGGTGCGGGATGAAACGCCCGCGCGAGTCGCGCTCGACCAGGCTCTCGTAGACCATTCGCGTGGCACCGAGAGCATCGCCGGTGAGGGCGTTCGCGAAGCACCAACCGGCGATCGTGTTGAGGATGCCGTAGGAAACTTCACCGCCCTGCTTCGACGCGGCCGGCTTGGCCCCGGCGGCCTGGGTGGTGGTCGCCATTGCCGACGCCGCGATTGCGACGGCGACTGCTGCGCCCCACTTCTTCCTTCTTGATGTCATTTGGTTACCCCCCATAGGTGTGCCGCCACGTCGGCGACATGGGTGCCAATGTAGACGAAAGTCACACCAGTGTCACTCCCCAACCCGGCGGTAACGACAAAAAATCTCTTGTGCCACAAGGGTTTCTTGCAGTCACCAACCATTGAGCGTTCTTCAGAACTTGTCGTGACTGTGAGGGCTCGATGTGTTCACGGGAGGCCAGCGGACGGCGGTACTGCCCTACCGAACATGACCTTGCGCCTTCACAACAGCGCATGGGCTTCCTACCGTGCCATCACTCCCCGACGGAAGGAACACGACAATGTCCAAGAACACACTCATGAGGCCGCTGCTCGAGTGGCCGGCATCACTCCCCGCGTGGCCGGTCGGCTTCTGGCCGCCGAAGATGGACCTCCTCGGCCAGGCGGCGGACATCAGGCTCGAGGAATTCGAGTCCGGTCACCACCATGTCATCCGGGCCGAGATTCCCGGGATCGACCCCGACAAGGACGTATCCCTCACCGTTGACGGGGACACCCTGAACATCGACATCACGAGGGAGCGGAGCAGCGAGAAGAGCGAGGCCGGGCACTTCCGGTCCGAGTTCGCTTACGGGCACCTCCACCGTTCGGTACACCTCGCGGGTCGCACCGGCGCCGACGACGTCACTGCCTCCTACAGGGACGGGATCCTCGAGATCCGCGTCAAGACGAACGGCGCGCACAGGGAGAACAGGCGCATCCCCGTGACACGGGCCTGACCGGTCCTTTCTCAGGGGGCGGTCTTCAGCCCGGACACCGCGGAGATGATGGGCGTGATGTCCACGTCGGCCCCGCTCCCGTGACCGTCGTTGTCCCCGTGGCCGAACGGGTTGTCGAGATCGCGGACCAGCAGCAGCAGATAGGCGTACGCCAGGCTCAGCACGGAAGGGGCGATCCACGACATGACAGTGGACGGGAAGCTGACCACCGCGAGTGACAGCTGCAGGATGAGCACGAGGAAGGTCATCAGCACGTACCCCGACTGCACGAACGACGTGTTGCGGATGACCGCGATGCGGTTGAGAGTTGCGGTCAGTTCCCCGTTCACAGTCATCATCCGGCCGAGGTAGTGGGTGCCGCCCCCGGCCTTCTCCACGTCCGTCACGAGGCGGGTGAGGTCTGCGTGCGCCGCCCACATCTCCGCATCCGACTTCTCGCCCATCAGCCAGGCATGGATCGTCTCCCCCACACCGGCCACACGCCGGCGGGCCCACGCATGGTCCTGGTCCTTGGCGACGAGCGCGAGCGCGCAGGTGGCGCTGAAACCCGTGAGACCAGCCGCCACCACCGCCGGCAGCCGCTCGGATTCCTTGTAATCGGCCAGCACACCGCCGAGCATGAAACCGAGGATCAGGGTGACACCGGTGATGACCGAGCCGATCTCCCCGAACGTCGCAACCTCACCGATGTCCCACACCTCCTGCACCAGGTACCGGACGAGCAGGACGACGGCAACGACCGGGGCCGAGGAGAAGAGCAACCGGAAGCGGTCGAAGAGAACGGAAGCGGCGGAAGAAGACTGACCTGACACGGCCCCACACACTAATTCGGCCGCGAGTCGGTCCGGACGGACGGCAAGTGGAGGCGACGCCGAGAATCGAACTCGGATAAACGGCTTTGCAGGCCGCTGCGTAAACCATTCCGCCACGTCGCCAAGTGCCCCGCGAGCGGAGCACTGGATGGATGCTATCGGGGCAGGGGGACCGCTCCCTCCGTCAGGCGCGGCGCACGGCGTGGAAGATGGTGCGGGTGCCGCTGGAGAGGAGCAGCTTCGACCTCACGTCGAAGCGTTGGCCGAGGAGTCGTTCGAACTCGGCCAGGTTGAAGTCATCGTGGATCCCGGCCCGCTTGTTGACGAGCAGTTTGCGCACCATGGGGTCGTCCGCATGCGGCATCTCGATGACGATCTCGGGCGTGAGGTCGGCCAGCATGTCCAGCTGGGCCGCGACCGGGATGTTGAACGTGATGGCGACGTGGTGGATCACCGCGAGATAGAGCACGATGTCGGGGGTCCCGCGGTCGAACACGCCGGGCCGTTCCTTGCCGCGCCACCCGATACCGCCACCGGAGTCGGACATGTCCACGTACAGCGGCAGGATCTTGGCGTTGCCCTCCGCCTTGAGCGAGTTGTACAGCCTGTCGACCACGAGCGGGTCGGCGTCCATCGCGACCACGTGGTCACTGTGGGACGCGGCGATGCGGCTGAACTTGCCGTCGTTGCAGCCGATGTCGGTGACGAGCCTCCTCGGGTGCGACGCCACCGCGTCACGCACGAAACGCTCCTTCTCGTCGAGACTGTCCTCGATGTAGTGGCCACGTTCCGTGTACTCGGACCACGTCGACTTCTTGTCCCCCAGCTCGAGCGAGCCGACCAGTTTCTCCAGCTTGCGCAGCGTGGCATCGAGAACGGCGGCGCTCATGCCGGCCTTGGCGGCCTCCTTCTTCACCTCGACCTCGGTGTCGGCGAACCGATTCTGTGCGGCCGCATGGAGGACCACGTGTGTGAACCGCCCCTTGCGCGGGTGACGGACACTCGCCGGAAGGAGCTTGCGCATGGTGTCCGGTGAGATCCCGTTCACCGCACCCCGCAGGAACGGCTGGAACCCCACCCCCAGGTACGCCTGCATCATGAGCGGGTAGAGGAACATCTCGCAGAACTGCCGGTAGCCGTACCACGGGTCGGACTTGCGGCGGACCTCGAACGAACCAGCGTCGATGAACTGGGCACGCGAGCCGATGAACTGGACGTTGTACGGGGTTGCGTCCTTCAGGCCCACCCCGTCGGCGAGCGTCTCGCGGGTCAGGCGCAACTGGAGGAGTGCGGCGTCCTTCAGCATCGAGAACGTCCACTCGTAGGGGTACGAGATGAACGGCACCCGCGGGTGGGTCATGGCCGCCACCCACGGCGTACCGAGCCCCACGGAGGAGGGGTCGACGAAGGTGGACTCGATCAGGTCTCCCGCGGCAAGCGCAGCGGAGATGGACCGGCGTGACCACACGGCGTCCAGATCGGACTTGCCCTCGGCGGTGAAGGCCCGCACGACAGTGTCAGGGCCGACGAAGACCCGGCTCAGGGGGTCGCGGAACGAGCCCGGGTCTTGATGGACGGGGGGCATCAGTTCAGTCGTGGGCAGAGCCGGGCTCGGATTCCTCCGAATCCTGCTCGGGCATCGGCTTGCCGGTGACCTTGGACCTGAGACGGGCCATGCCCATCTTGAAGGCCACGCCGATGCCGGCGACACCACCGGCGATGGCGGTCACGATCATGGAGCCGGTGCCGGCGTCAAGGTACGAAATCATGCTGGTCACCCTACCCGAGCAGGTCAACGGGGACGGGGAAGCACAACCCACCCGGGAATACGGGGACGTTCGCGGCGGGCATCTCACTAGCCTTGCGCCGTGACACAACGGCCCGAGACAACCGCCATCACGTCGGGCCGCGACGGGTCGGGGTCGCTCGCCCCGGGGCTGTCGACCTCCACGGTCTGGCAGACCGGCGGACTGGATGACACCGCGCGGCGTGCCACCGGGGCGCGACTGTCCGGGCTGTACAGCCGCTACTCGAACCCCACCGTCACCCAGTTCGAGGCCGCAGTCGCCGAGATGGAGGGTGCGGAGTCCGCACTGGCATTCGCATCGGGCATGGGCGCCATCGCATCCGTCGTGCTCGCTCTGTGCGGCAACGGGTCACACATCGTCGCCCAGAACAACGTCTACGGGGCCACTCTGTCCTTCCTCCAGGGGCCGTGCAGGAGGTTCGGCATCGAGACCACGTTCGTCGACGGCCGGGTGCCGGGTTCGTTCGCCGCGGCGGTGCAACCGGGCCGCACCGTTCTCGTGATCGCAGAGACGCCGTCCAACCCGCGGCTCGCCCTCACCGACCTGTCCGGTCTCGGGACCATCAAGGGCCCGTTCACGCTCGTCGACTCCACGATGGCCACCCCGCTCGGGCAGCGACCGCTGGACTTCGGGGTGGACCTCGTGCTGCACTCCGCCACCAAGGGCATCGGCGGGCACAACGATGCCCTCCTCGGCGTGGTGGCCGGTGAGCGCGACCTCATCGACGCCGTCTGGGGATACTCGGTCATGCACGGTGCGGTCGCCTCGCCCCATGACGCACTGAACGGACTTCGCGGCATCCGCACGCTCGCCGTCCGCACGGAGCGCCAGCACGCGACGGCACTCCACCTCGCGCGTGGACTCGAGGCGCACCCGCGGGTCACCTCGGTGTCGCATCCCTTCCTCGAGTCGCACCCGCAGCACTCACTCGCCCGTGCCCAGATGCGGATGGGCGGCACAGTGATCGCCGTGGAGATCGACGGCGGCACCGATGCCTGCCGCCGCGCGATCGACTCGCTGCGGCTGGTGAGGCCCGCGACGAGTTTCGGCGGCCCGGAGACTCTCGTGTGCCACCCTGCCACCAGTACTCACGCCGGCCTCTCCCCCGACGAACTCGCCGCGATGGACGTCACGGAGGGCCTGCTGCGGATCTCCGTGGGGCTGGAGCACCCCGACGATCTGCTCGCCGACATCGCATCGGCACTCGACACCCTCGGCTGATCAGGCCTTCTTCGGGGGACGCGGCACGAACGCGCTGGTGCGTGCGACGTACTCGGCATACCCCGGACGACGCTTCGCCATGGAGTGCTCGAGCATCGGCACGCCGGAGACCCGCGTCAGCAACACGGTCATCACCACCGGTCCGATCAGACCGATGGCCGCGGTGCCCGCCTCGGCGGCGATGAGTCCGATGCCCCACCACTGCACCGCGTCGCCGAAATAGTTGGGGTGCCGGGTGAGGCTCCACAGACCACGGTCCATCACCTTGCCCGCGTTGGCGGGATCCTTCTTGAAACGTGCCAGCTGGGCGTCGCCGACCGTCTCGAACACGAACCCGATGACCCACAGCACGACACCGATGACGGCGACCGGGCCGACGGACACGCCGTCGTCGGCCTGCCCAAGCTGGACGGGGAGCGACACGGCCCACATGAGCGCACCCTGCAGTCCGAACACTGTGTACAGGCTGACCCACGGGAACTTCGCACCGTGCTTGCGGCGCATCAGCACGTAACGGAAGTCCTCGCCGTGGCCGAGGTTCCGCTTGGCGAGGTACAGGGCGAGGCGCAGGCCCCAGAGCGTGACCAGTGCGACGAGGAGGTTCTGGCGGGCCGTGTCACCCTCCACCGTGAGCCGCACGGTCCACGCGACGACCACGAAACCGAAGCCCCACGTGATGTCCACGATGGACGCGTTCTTGATGAGCACGCTGATGATCCACGTCGTCAGCATGACCGTGACGATCGCGAGTGCCGCGGCGAGCATTGCAGTTCCCATGTCGCTTCCTTCCCTAGACCCCCGCCACCTGGGTGAACCGGGCGACTGCGTCGTCCATTTCAACCCAGCGGGAATCGATCCATTCCGTGAAATCGGGTGCCGCATCAACCTCGTGGCGGGGGTGCACCGTGACCACGACGTGCGCCCCGACCCTTCGCTCCGCGAGTGCGGCCAGCATCCCGGGGAACGTGTCGAGCCCGTCGAGGCCCTCGTGCCAGATCGTCACCACGTCGGCCTGCGGTGCCGCATCCAGCATCGCCTTCGCCCCGGCTGGTTTCGGCGGGATCAGCCTCCGGAGACCCGCGAGTCGCGCGTGACGCTCGGGATGGCGCTCCGACAGGCGGCCGAGCTCTCTCTCCCGCTTGTCGGGGTTCGCGCGGCTGCCCTCGGGAAAGATGACTGCGGCCTGACCCTCGCCCAGCCCCTCCATCATCCCCTGCAGCGCGGCAAGCTCGGCGGCGACATCGGACGACCCGCGGCGCACGAAACAGTTGGGTGTGCGGTGACCCAGCAGGTCGAGGCACGGCACCATCTCGAGGTCACTCTTCAGCACGTACCTCGGCTGGAGACCGAGCGTGTTGTTCACGATGAAGCAGCTGATGATCGAGTCGGCGAGGCTGGCGTGTCGGCAGAACACCACGTACGGGCCCTTCCCCACGTGTTCGGCACCGATGACGGTGATCCTGAGCCCCACTGTCACCCTGAGCGCGGCGATG
>Ga0315906_10004700_pt1 | contig 17403 bp, 8 predicted proteins | sample LakEriMetagenome_4_FD_203526 | JGI IMG/M metagenome (GOLD analysis project Ga0315906, IMG submission 203526) | Freshwater fungal communities from buoy surface, Lake Erie, Ohio, United States - Buoy 2 MA122 | ecosystem: Environmental > Aquatic > Freshwater > Lake > Lake biofilm | place: USA: Lake... | reverse complement strand
CAATATTTATATAACCTGAAGATTTTGACGTAGCATTTATTGAATAATCAAAGTTCTCTAGCCCAGACGAAGACAGCGATGACTGATCCAGCATTGAGCAGTCTAAGAATACTGAAACACCATTTTCTAAAAATAAATCTAAAGCTCTCTTTTGAGAAGGTGTTATTGTTTGATTTGGGGTCCAAACAATAAAATCATACTGGAATGGATCTATATCTTGGTTGGTAGCAATAGTGCTAATAAACGAGTCAATATCAAGCGCCCAATATGCGCGTTGCGTTTTGTTGGAATTAACTGGCCTTAGTGGATTTTCAAATAAAAAGTTTTGTTGATTAATTACTGATTCTTCCAAGTTGGCAAAAATATAAGGGTTGTGCATGTTTTCTATTGGCCCAGAATATAAAACTGCAACATTTAAAACTGCTCTTTCTGTATTCTGATATATATCTTTTATTTTGCTAAAATTATAATTTATCTTAGCTAACAATCTCCAGTTAAAATTTTGAAAAGTTCTTGGATCCTGGATTGCTTTTTTGGGAGTAACAACTTTCCAGCCTTCATCTTCAGTTTTATTTTTTAATAACTTATTTTCTTTATGTGCAAAAAGTTGTGTTGAATAAACCCTTTTATCCACAGAACTAGGATCAATAACTTCAGACTCTTCAACTACATATGCATACAGTGGCATTGAGTTTATGTATTCTTTATAATTTAAAAATTGGTTGTAGGGAATGCCTTCAGAATTTCTTTCGAATTTATCATAAACTAGTTGCAATCCAATTGGATCTGCATCATCAAGTGCAACTATTATTCTAAAATAGTCAACACTTGATTCTTCTAGAATTGTTGGATAATTTTCTATAAATATCTCATAATTATCTTGTCCAAATTCATCAACATATTTTTTTCCTGAAGAATCTACTACTTTAATATTATATTTATCTGGATATTTTAGTTTTAAAGATTTCCCAATGCCGTTATAAACGGCTGCTGTTTTTGGAAGTATGGTAAAATATCTGCTTATATAAAAACTGTGTGCGACTTTTGCGTCTTCAAAATCTTCTATTCTTGTAGAATAGTTATTATTAATAACTTCATCTTGTCCAGTAATAATTATATTGCTTACCGATACTTCTGAGTTTTTTACTATAGGGGAGTGCTTCATCTGATGAAGTTGATCGTTTGTTTTTGCGTATCTTAAAACACCAAATTCATCTGCGTACATACAAAAATCAGAAGACCCTGCTGTTGTATTTGCTGAGTTTTCAGCTGTCAAACTAGACATATCTAGAATAGATAGATATGATTCTGGGGTTACTTCATCTGACTGAAACCAACCGAAGATTAACAGCATCCGCAGGTAAATACGGTCCTTTTTTGACGGCGTTTTCGTTTGTGCCATCTTCTGTTAAATTGGTAAATTTTTTCATTTTACTCTTCTTCGTAATCTGGTCTTAGATTTTCATATGTATCCACCCAGTATGGGGTAGAGCTTAGGGCTCCCATTTGATACTGGGTATATCTGGCTATTGGATACCAGCTTGGTAAGTTCCAAAGATCTTGATATGTATTTTCATAGTATACCACATTTGTAAACTGATCTTTTTTAAATACTGGATTTGTTAAATAATGATAATATCCTGTTGCGCTGCCGCCTACAGCAGACAATACTGGTTCTTCAGATGAAGATTGGTTTACATCATATCTTTCATACCAATAGACTATGTCACCAGCTATAGTAATAGGATTTTCTTCAATAAGTTGATCAAATTCACTATCAACAACAACGAACCAATAGCCAGGAGTTGCGTCATTTTGCGCAATATAGGGACCAATTTTAAAGTTGCCATTTTGATCAGCGCTGGTTACACCTGATGCTAGCGTCTTCCCAGGATTTTGTGTAGAAGTTGAATACTCTAAGTTTAATGCCTCAAAAAGAGTTCTTCCTTTTCTCCAATACACAGCAGCGTTGGGAGTTGCATTACCATATATGTATTGCGTTTCTTCCCCGTCTGCATTGACTATCTTTTTTGTAACTTCTGCAGAAAGTTTATTAGAATTGTCAATATTTGGCATTGCTCTGTAAGATACTGTGGCTGAGTAACTATCATCTTCTGAGGTAATAAATACCTGCTCTACGCTTGGAGCGACTGTGTTTTCCCCCACATATCTCACATATGCTCTTGCGTAACCATCAACATTAGTATAAGCAAAGCTTGGTGTAGCGGAGCTGTTTGGCCCAAATATATCTACATAAGTATATGGTTTTGGATTACCATTTGAATCTTTTGACCAAATGTTTAAAGCCATAAAATCTTTTGTTTCTTGAACAACATCTTTTGGGGACATACTAGCTTCTATTGAGGCCAAAGGATAGGAGTTATGCGATAAATATACAAATCCTTCGTCTATAGGACTGTATAAAGGATTTAAAACAACTTCATCTAGCTCAGTATCGTCGTCATACTTTGCGCTTTCGTAAGTGGCAATATAATAATAATTATATGATGGGGTACTAAGTAGTGTAATTTTTGTTCTATACGAGTTGTCTAAATCATTATAATATTCGTTATCAATATTAAAGGAATTGTTAACTCTATACGTAACTTTATATTCTCTACCTGAAATTAAAATTGGTGTTGCAGAATCAAGATAATTAATAATATTTGTTGTAGAACTTTCATTTTCTACAATTGTTTCACCAGTAAATTGATCAACTATTTTTAGATCAAATACATCTGTATAGGCCAGCGGCAGATAATTATCGTACTTTGGCGTTAAATATTCGTAATTATAATACGATAATTGGGTCGGAGTTGCTTCATCAAAAAATGATACTTGTGTATAGCTAGAATCAGGAGTTCCTCCCAGTTCAGCATTGTAAATATCAACTATTATTGGCGCTCCTTGTCTTGCTATTTTTGACAAAATTAAAGTATTGTTAGAGAAGCTAATACCCGTTTCTGGCTTTGCATATATATATCTTTCTTCACCATTTTGATAATACCAACCAGTTTTTATAGATGGACGAACATAATAGTTTTTTAGATCATTATTAATGGCTTTTATTCTAAGCCCTTTAATCATGTAATTACCAGTTAATGGATCCCTATAATTCAATAATCCAGACGGGGTTGCTTCATCACCCAAAATAGGTGTCAGTGCATTAACAACTGTTGTTACATTATTATTTTCATCAAGTTGATTATAAAAATCTGATTGATTTCTTTCTGTATATATATAAACGTCATCATTTTCATTTTCAATATGAACATTATAAATTAATAGATTGTCCGTACTGGCATAATCTTGTAAGCCAAAATCAGATCTTTGAAAATCAAAAATGCCAACTAAATCAGTGTTGTATGAGTCAGTTAAATCATAATTGCCTGTTGAATAATGTTGAACTACTCCATTTTCATTAATCCAAAAATCTATTTCTGAATTATAATTTGCTGTAAAAAATTCCCAATTCAATGTATTAAATGGATATACTCCTGTGTCTGCGGAAGATATAGCTAAATATTCTGGTGTTGCATCGTAGGGGAATTTGATATCCGCAAAGTAATAATTTGCTGTTGAACCAAAATCAATTCCAACTACAGTGTCTATGTAGTTTGGCATTTGTTCTGGTGTGGAAAAATTGGGGTTAACAAAACTAAAGATAATATTTGGGCTTGATGGTATCAAGTGAACATCATTTGTATCTCTATTTCTTGATAAACCTCCATAACCTGAATAGTATCCAGAAGAATGATCTACAGTATAAGAGTCTTCAATAACATTTTCTATATGTACATATTGAGGGGTAACTCCATATGGTACAACAATATCTTTCAGTATATCTTGGGGTGTAAAAACAATTGGGGACTTATTTTCAATGTTGCTAGAATTATTTAAAACATTACCAAAACGATCTGATCTAATTTTTGGAGTACGGTTTGATCGTGTTTTTTTAGGGTCATAAATTTTTGAAGCTATTTTTACGTTCATCGAATATGGAGAATCATTTATTTGAGCTGCAGTTTTTACTATCGTTGAATTTGTTGAAGTGGCTAGTTGATTTGGTGTAGCATTCAGAAATCCAATCCAGGCGTAATCTCCATTTGCACCAGCTTCATTAGTGCTATTTATAAAACTTATAGTTGCTTCGTCAACCGAATATAGTGGAATCTCACTGAAAGTATATGATTCTGTAGCAGAAATATTAAACGTATTTATATATGGAGTTCCATCGTTATTGTAGTAGACTGATTCTCCATTTGTAAATCCAGCTGGGTTAAAAATAGATCTTACAATAAATTCTGGGGAAGATGATGAGTTGCTATCTTGTAGATTTTTTACCGTAGCCTTATACCTAGCTTTATAGACTGCATCGTTTGGTATATCGCCATGTAGATTTAGTTTTAAAGTTACATCGTAATTGACAGTAGCTGCTTGATTGTCAACATAATTTTCCAAATATGACAAATAAGAATCATATTTTATACTAATTGGTTCATAGGCCTGGGCATAGCCGTCCCACTTTAATCCTTCAACAATAAGTCCAAATGAATAATTATTAATTAATTGATCAACTTTTTCCAGACTTAGTTTAGCGTCTTCAAAATCTCCAACTCCAGGTTGGTATACTTCGATATAAGAATCTGGAGTTGCGGAATCAGTTATCTGCGGTATAGAGGAGATTCCTTCTTTTCTCTTACCTGCGTAGTCCCAGTAGGCCTGCCCCCACTTGATATAGCCTAGGTTAGATGGATATTTTATATTTATATACTCAACAAAATCATAAAATTCTTTTGTTGGTATTCCATCTTTAGAGAAATATTTTGACATCAATTGCATGTCTTCAATTTCAATTACTTCTGGTGTAGCTCCAAGATAATCAGAATCTGGTGTAGCACCTACGGCTCTCCAAATATCTAGCTCTCTTCTTAGTGTTAGCTTAAGACCATCCTCATTTATCGCTGGGGGATTTTGTGCAACGTCTAATATTCTTTTTGCAAAATTAGCATTGCCCTCCAGATATAATCTTTGTAAACCAACTCTTAAGCCAAAATCATCAAAGCTGTTAATTGTTTGAACCGGTATGGAAGAGTATTCAATTTGATCTACTTTTAGTTCTTCAAATTTTTTAAGAGTGTATAATTCTCTTGTTAAATAATTGTAATAGAATACATAGTCAGTATCTCTATGCTCCAAAAGTTCTTTCATTGTTGAAAGTCTTGCTAACTCAACTCTATCTCCAGTGATTTTAATAAACCCTGGAGCGATAGGTGCATACAAGTACATCCATGATATTTCATTTATATTTGCAGAATCAATAAAAGAATCTAATTCAATTTTAGATATAAATTCATCAATCTTATCTAGGCTATCGCCTATTAGGGCATTGACAAACTTTCCTGCGTTTGTAACTGGAGTTGCCAATTCTGGTGTTGCAGCAGCCAGCGAATCAGAAAAAGTTTTTGTCCACGATGGAAATCTATTTAATATATTTTTTGTATGGCTAGAAATAACTGGACTTAATATTTCTTCAATCTGAACCTCTACAAGAAGTAAAAAATTAACTTCAGACAAAGAAGAAGAAGTAGTAAACTCTACAACAATTTTTACATATCTTTTAACATCTCTTAAGAACAAAAGAGAAGTATTTTGATTTACATATGCTATTTGTTGCCATTCAGAATCTTGTGCATTTTCTTTGTCTGCTGACAAAACTTTTATCTCAATTGAAGGTATTTCAGTTCCTGGAAGATTATTAATAGCATGCTTATAGCCTATGATGTCTATTCTGCTTGATGTATCAACGAATCTAAGAGCTGTTTGTGTTACGGAATCTGGCCCAAGAATCCAGTATGGCGAAGCGTTTGTTAAATCAAATAAATAATATCCATTTTGAATATCATCATAATTAAATATGCCAAAGTTTCCGTGTATTTTCGTCAGCTAATATTTCGCCATAATTAGTTACTGTCGTTGCTCCATCAATTGTTGGAGTTGCACCCTCCAATATCTCAGTGCCAACAAAAGTAAAATCTCCAATTTGGTTTACTCCGTTTGGAGATCTAAAAGTAGAATAATTTGTATAAAATTTATTTGAATAAAGATCTACTACATTGGATGTCCAGGTAGTGCCACTTATATTAAAGTCGTTTTTATTTAAAGCTAAAAAATAAGTTTTCATCTACCTGGTTTCCTAGGTTTAGTAGTTATCTAACCATATTGAATATTCTGATGTAACACCATTTTCTGGATGGACAAACATCAGATGCTGGGAAGGTCTGCTCATAGAATTAAAATACTCTTGTGCATATGTATTTGTACTTTCAGGAGACCCAGAAATTCTTAAAGTTGAAGTACCAATAGTCATCTTTGCTTGCTGATGATAATGGCCCATAAAAACATCTTCAAATTCTTCTGGAATAGCTCCGTCTTTCCATCCCATTACTTTTCTATAGTAAGCCTGAAATGCGCTAGGCGACGGCATTTGATCACCATGAATTAAAAGACTTGAATATGTGCCTATTCTATCAATGGCGTACCAGTGTCTTTCCCCACGGCCATCTGGAATGTTGAAGTTAATTCTTGGTTCATTTTTAAAGATTAAATTAACTATCTTATAGAGAAGTCTATCCATGTTTGATTCTGGATCGTACATCTTTCTATTTCTTCCGCCAACAGAGCCATGATTGCCAATCACTCCAGTGACATTAATTTTATTAAAATGTTGTAGAGCTGTTGCAAGGAACTTACTTAAAATTTCTGGGCCATTTACACCAACTTGTCTATATATTCCAGAATCTAAAAGATGACTTTGCCCTGGGAAAATCTCTTCTCCCTCAACAATATCACCAAGTAGCCAGACATGCAAAGTATCAACTGGGTGATCTGCTCTTTGTATTTCTACAATATCTAGCATTTTCTGTGTGTAAAGCTCCATTCTTTGAGCTAAAACTTCTGAGTTATAATCTGGAGTTACTTTCCCAAGCTGCCAGTCTGCAAAAACCGCCACAGCCACTTCTGGATCTCCATGGCCAATTCTTCTAATATCTTTCTTCTCTGGTATTACAATACTAGCGTTTGCAAAAGCATCGTAAGCTGCTCTGTATATTGCATTTACAGCTTCGTTTTTAACATTTTTGTGTTTGTCTGCAGCTCTTGCTAGTCTTTTATTTTCTGATCTTAAATAATCTATTGTAGAAGATGTAAGATCAATTTCTCCATATGAAAGATCTGAAAGTTCAATTGCACCACTGTATTCTTCTTCCTCTATCTCATCAAAAGTATTATAAAAAGAATCTTCTCCAGTTGCAAAATACATAGCTGCGTCTTTTTCATCTATTTCTTTTGCAAATAAATTATCCGCTAAAATTCCACCAGGAATATCTTCATCACCCTCTACATGCCCTCTGGCATGTTTCATATTTTTTGCTTTAACAATATGAGTTTTGGTGACAAGGTAAAGCTTGTCTGACATGTATACCACTCTTTCGGTTCTAATATCCTAATGAAGACATTATAACAGAAAATATAGAGACAGTTCCAGCTACCATGTATTCTCTTTCAGTATTAAGGGTAAAAATTCCTTTTGGCACTTCTTGTCCTCTGGCTGTCACGCTTAGTATGTTTACTGATTTTATGAAATCAGATGATGCTCTTATTTGAGATTCTATGTCAGAAAAAGATAAACTTCCACCTATTGTAAAAGAATTTAAATATTTCTTTAAAAACAATGAAGCCTGATTTTCTATAGCCGTAATAGCGGCTTGAGACAAGCCTTGTGGTACCACTATGCTTGTGGCAAGGTTAATTGGTACTCTCTCAGCAATACGTATATTTAATTTAATTCCTACAGGTTTTTTGGTTGATAAATTATCTAAAACTGCTTGAGCAAAAGATGGACTAATTGTAGGTGTTTCTGGAACAACGATAACATCGCAAGAACCCAGACCGTATGAAGACTCTCTTATTCTGACATCCCTAACTCCTGGTAAAGCTAAAGCGTTCAATCTCATTGATTCTGCAGTTCCGTAAGACTTTTCTTTAATTGAAAAACCTATTCTTCTTCTGTAACTTTCATCACTTTCAAGTCCAGGTAATGCGTGAATTTCTTTAGTATTAATACAGAAAACAATTGACCCATCAATAGATGTGTAATTATGTTTTGTCAAAGTGCCTTTAGCTGCCGTAAAATCTCCACTAGTAAACGATGGGGATATTCTTCCGTATGCTCTTGTGGTGCCGGCAACAATAGTAACTGCGTCTTGTAGTTTATATTGATACTGTCGCGATGAGAATTCGGTAACGTCATTATATATCATTGTGTCTTTTGGAACAATTATATCGCTAGATGATGGAGATGAAATATAAAATTCTATATTAAAACTTGATCTATCTTGCTCAAGTTCGGGAGATATTGCTCGTCTTCTTACACCATAAAGTTCACCAATTAAATCTAAAGATCTTCCAGAAGCTGTAGCTATTGAAGTTTGATCAACACTGAACTTTAAAGCTTCGTAAAGATCTCCGACTTCTACTGCGATTGCCTCAGCAAACGCACGAGCGATGGAACCAGGGTGAGTAGCTGTTATGCCAGCATTTTTTTCAAGAGAAAGTAAAATCTTTCCCAAGATTTCTGTTTTTGTTTTACTGTACACTATTGGCATTGTTGGCTCCTCGTATTAAATTTCTTGAGTTATAGAAAGTGTTATTGGCTCAATTGAATTATCTTCTATGTGAACGTCAAACCTAATGGCAGTAGCAGAAACTGGAACTGCATCTATGGATATAGAACGTCCTTTAAAAATTCCACCCTTTGTTTCGTTTTCTAGAGCCTCTCTTATGATCCTTTTGCCTATTTCGCCAGTAGTCTTGCTTTGTGGCATACCCTTTAACATTGAAAGGTCGCAGCCTAATCTAGGGTAGATTGTAAAATCATTAGGCTCAGTCATCAGTCTGATAAATATCTGTTGAGTATCTTTTTGTGCCCTATTTTGGACCATGGCAATGTCTTTATCACCAGATATTTTAATATCTCCATCATAACCAAAGTAAAAATCTTTCATTATTTATCTAAGTTATCTTTCATCCATGGAAAATTTTGTGTATTTTCAGCTTTCATATAATCTTGATCATCGATTTTCTTTACCGCTTCATCAAAACTGTAATTAGCCATTAAGTATTCAGTCAAAAGAATAACCTGATCTTCTGTGTGTGTTTTTGAATAAGAATCAATAAGATTTTTTTGCTCAAAAGTTAATCCACGAGGATCTGGTTGCAAGGAATCTTGGTTTTCAACTCCTAATCCCAAACCGTATTTCCCCATAATAGTAATGGGGTTTTGCTCTTGGTTTTGTGTAAATTGTAGTAAATTATTCAAATAATAACTAGACCTATAATAAGCTGGATTATTTAAAAACTCATTTGTTTTTATTAATGCTGGCTCATTATAAACGTCTGATGCTGGGTTAAAAGACTTATCGTTCCATCTTAGGCCGTCGTCTTCTCTGCAGAAAAATTTTATTGAATCTGCATAGATTGAAACACTTCTAGTATTTGGGTTAATAATTAGTCCTACCCCCGGAGCAGCAAATATTTCAATTTCTCCAGAGTCTGAAATTCTAAAAAATCCTTTATTATCGGGGTGTGTTATACCAACTTCTCTGTGAGAAAATTCTTTTCTTCTTTTAAATTCTGCTCCGTCATTAAATACGGACGTTTTTTTTGATTCTTCTTCTGAATTGTTCATAATATTTACGCCATAAACTTTGGAACACCAGTATCAACTGATGTATTTCTAGTATTTTTATGAGATCTTGGGTCATTAAAGTACATAATTATATATGGTTCGTCCTCATGATCATCTCTAAAACCCACTAAACATCTTGTCCCAGGAGCTGGGGCGACTGTTTGAACTCCATATATAAATGGGCATGGGACGCTAGCCAGTATATTGCCAATTGTGCTTGAATACTTTTCATCCACAATAACTGTCGCTGTATTTTGAGCTGCATTATAGCTCATAATTGTACCAGGTCTATTTTTAGCTTGCCTGAATTTAGAGTCTTCTATCTGATCAGATATTTTTTTATCAAATTTTGGATAATTAAGTGGCATCTTAGTCTACCTTACACGTTTTCTTCATAGTATTCACCATTCATCCAATCTTCAATATATGGATAGGGTTTATCTCCTTGAAACTTTGTTCTTATCCAAGTTTTTAGTGTTTCTATTTTTTTACCCCTAGCAGTATATACTGAAGAAATAGTAGAAAATTTTATTTTATTTATAAAACCATATGTGCCCTTATAGTCGCCCCATGGCCCAAAAAGGTAACCATCAAATTTTGAATTGTTCTTTATTCTTAATAATGTTTCTTCTTGATTTTTTGCAGTAACAGCTAGCATATAGGCTTGATTGTACGGTATAAATATTCTTTGATCAACTGTAGACTTAGAGGCTGCGTTTTTTACCTTATCTGCAAGTTCATTCATATTAAGACTTTGATCTATGGCGTAGGCCAGTTTTAAACCTAGTACGGAATCGTCTGCTGGATATTTAAGTATAAATGTTTTTTCTCCATGAGCAGCTGGGAGTAAATTAGTTTGAAATAAACCAAAAGAAAAGTCTCCAGTTTTTCTATTTGTATTTAGCGCAAATGGTCTAAAATTAGATTCTCTTTCTGCAATTCCGACAAAGATGGCAGCTGTCTCATCTGAATACAATCCTGTTGTAATTAATAAATTCATAACCTCATCAGGTGACAAAGCTTCATTGGGTTTATCAAAATAACTTATTTTAAATTTACTAAAATTTACAGAAGTTTGTCCAGAATTTGTTGTTGGTGCTGTTCCATCAGATGACGTTTGACTATTAACTATTTCTGGAGCAGTGGGAGTTAAAAAACTTCCTGCTCTTTGCGGACCAAAACTCACATGGATATGGTCCCTATGGCTTCCGTCACAAGCAAAATTTATATATGGCGACAAACCTTTATATTTCGTTCTGACGGCCGCTGTTGCTGACTCTAATCCAGTCTCTAAAACCCCTAATTCACTTGCCAACTGATCATGGACAACTATTAGATCTGGGTGTAATTCTCTAGGAAGTTTTTGAAGAGTAGATAAAAACATATCAAGACCTCTTCTATAAGAATCTATATTTGTAGATAACTTTACAGCTTTATCAGGAGTATCGCCAACAGACATAATGTCAAATCCCCTACCAAAAGAATGGTCACTGACGCTATTGTTTTCTGCACTAAGGGGAGAAAAATTTGGCCCTATTATAGTTCTATCAGTTCCAGTACCGCCTTGTATATAAATTGTATTTGTCATTTGTAGCAGCATCTCTATTAGTGCTGCAGATATCTTACAAAGTCTCTGCCCAGTACCCAAATATTCCTGTGATACTGGAATATAAGAAACTGTGTTGCCACCAAAATAAGTTCCTGTTTGTATAATATTAAAACCTAACTCCGCTAAATTTTGACCAGCTCTATTTTGGGTAAAATTAATAACAAAATCATTAACTGATCCTTGAAAATTCATTTTTTTATGGAGCTCTGCTATTTTTTGTGCGTATATTTGCTTTTCAGTATCTGTTAAATTTTCTACAATAGCTATTGCTCTAGAACCACCATTAAATGATTCAACATTTTCACCAGAAGTATAGCCAGTAAGACTATGCGAAAGAGTAACCCCATCAGAACTTGTAACAGATGAGGTTTCAATATTTGGAAAAGTTGTCTGATTTATAATATCATTATTTAATGCTCGAATAGTAGATTGAAAACCGCTGGGAGATAAACCTGAAGTCATGATAGACTGTCTCATAATTTCTTGTCTAGCTGCAGCTCCTGTTAAAGTGTTTTTTCCTGCAGCATCATTAGGGTCTTTAATGCTCACATCATCGCCTATATCTGATTGTGAAGCTAATATTCCGTGAAGAGCAGATTGAGTTGTTTGTGCATATGCGGAAATAACAAAAGCTGGGTTTCTATAAATGCCATCTCCTTGGAGTATTTTAGCTGGATCAGCGCTTCTTAATGTTCTATCTTCCATTGGAAGTCTAGACATTGTTGTATTTTTTACAACGACTTCTCCATTTGGGTAGTATTGTGAACCAATCTTTTCAACTAAACTACGCGTACTAGAAAGATCTGTTGGGTCTAATTCAAAATCTGCCATTATTCAACCTCTCTTGGCATTGCGATTAGTTCTCCTACCGTTTGGAGAGCTGGCCCCTCTCTTAGTGTAAGACCAGCTGTGTAAACTTTAGCCAAACCTGTAGTGACCAGTTCCCAGTTTAATGTTATTGGGCTACCATCATTATAGTACTCATTCCACTCAGCCATTGGCCATTCTGAAGCTTTTTCATATACTCTAAACAAAATCATCAAAGCTACCAAAACATCGTAACTTCTTTTCTCTACATTTGTTAGCCCTAATAAAGGATCAGATGAACCAATTGTTTCAAAGTGGATATATCCATCATCTGGAGTTGTGCTGTAAGGTGGAGGAGTATTTATATATGAAGCCTGCTGTTCAAATATTGTCGCATAAAGAACATCAAATCTTGAATAAATGACTGACTGAGGGTTTATTAGTTCTTTTACTTTGTCTTTTACATAATCTATAGAATTTGATGTAGATTCAGGTATGGCTAAGAATATACCTCGGATTCTAGAAATAATTGAATTATAAACATCTTCTTCTGTTCTGTAGAAAACAGAGGCCATATATCTATCGTCGCTTTGTAAATAGCTTTGCCCCTTTATTGCCTTAGAGTAATATTCTGGATTATTATATGTAGAGCCTGCTTCATAATCGTCAGAAGTTAATACTATTTTAGAAATTTTAGGACTAATTCTTAAAACAAACACCTTACCCTCAAGTGCTTCTTTTGTATAGTGGAGTGCTTTAGATGCTGGTGAGTTTGGGTTTATGATTGCAATATCTGATGTAATATTGTTTTTATCTAATTCAGCTGTGTTTATGCCATCAAATCTTACAGTATATTCTTTATTAGTTAATATATCATAAACGTTAATTGTATCGCCGTCTTTAACGTGAGTAACAGTAACTATTGCTTTAAAGAACTGATTGAGACCAGTTTTTTCTGGTCCAAGACCAGAATATTTTAATATTTCTGATTGAACTATTGCATTTTCCAAACTTATCTGTCTAACAAGAGTTGCTATTTCTTTTTCTCTCCAACCCATAGACATTAATAAATCATCATTTCTTATGTACACATTACCTTCAGCTGTTTTAACTTTTGACCTTACTCCTAAAATATTTGGTAATAATTTTTTAGAATGATATTTGCCAACAACCATGCCTTGGAAATTTGATAAACCTGCGTCCATTGGTTGACCATTTTTTGATAAGTATTGAACATAGCATCCATGCTGATCTAATACGTTGTCTCTAACCCATTTCCATGCTCCCCATGCAGCATCTGTAGCTAATGACAGACCAGCAGCAACTGCTGCACCAGCTAGTGGAGTTCCAAATACTGTTGCCGCTGTTGTTGCTGTTGCCGTAATTGCTGGCATAACTAGGCCAGCAAATACAGCTGCGCCCATGCCACTGTTTGTTCTTCCAGTTTGAGCTTTAATTAATTCTTTTATTTTATCTGATGTTTCTGGTAATGAATCTGCTAATTGATTTGCTTGTATATCTTTTAATAGAGCTGAGTGACCATGTGTGTATTGAACACCTCCCAACATTTGGTCTTTTAACATGTCCCCAATAGCGTCTATTGAAACATCTCCATTTACAGTCAAACGACTATTATTTGATTTATTTGCTAATAGTAAACGTGTATCATTTCTTAGGTTTTGCATACTAAAATGCGATGCAATCCACGATGACATAAACCATCTAGCTGGGTCGTTAACAGTAACAAACGCGTTGGGCGTTATACTGGTGATAAATCCTGTTTCAGGAGTAAAGTGATGGACTACTTGTTCTACCTCAAATATTCCATACATTCTTTCATATACGTCTGCAAGATAAACTAGGTCGTGTGGTCTTATATCTGTATTACCGACTAAAATTATTTCTCCACCGTATATATCTTTAATAGATTCTTTAAGATCAGCTAGGGCAACTCTTCTAGCAGTTAACTCATCCGGATCACCTTGAGCATGTTTTGCGATTCCTCTAGCTGTTTCTAGGGGGTGGAATATTGGGTGAAGTATTCCAAATACTCCTTCCCCTTTAACATTGTCAAAGTATAAGCCAGTTTCTACTGTTTTTTCAATTTGCTTTTCTGGCGGAGCTGCTTTATCTAATGAAACAGTAACTGGATATTTTCCATCTGACACTGCAGTAATTTGCGTTGCAACTTGTCCATTTTCTTTTATATTATTAGCTAAGATATGATTAAATGAACTAATGTAATGTAATCTTTGGAACGGTTCTCTGATTTCAACTACTGGTTCTCCATACTCTCTTGTAAATGGATTATCAACTGCCCTGAGAAGAGTTCCAGGCCTACCCAAAGAATAGTAAATTGAATCATTATAAGCTTTGTTAAGTATGTTAGCTTGTTTTGTAAAGTTTTCAAGTTCGTTTAGTTGGTAGCCCATTTGAGCCATGGACAATCTAAACATATTTAGCAAGTTCCCCAGTGCTGCGTCAAACGCGCTAAATATTGGGCCAATATTTCTATCCCAGAAACTATCTACATCCTCTAAAACTCCAGTTACCCAGTTACCAGCACTACTTCCTTCTTTAGCGTTTCTTTGCAGAAGCTTCAAAAAGCTTGCTTGACTTGTGGAATACTCTGCATTATAGTCTATGAAGGCGTGGAAAATGCTATCGACGGATCTAAAACTCCATTCATCATTTTCATTACCAAATACATCAAACATTGCTGCGGGAATTATTGCACGTTGCGCAACGGCTCCAACCCCTGTTGCGCTAAAACGTTTTCTGCTTGGCCTTAAAACAAGCCAAGCTCTTGCGTAAGGATCAGACCAAAGTTTTTGTCTAAATATTCCTACCAATAGTAGATACAATTGTTTTGCGCTCTGTATACTTTCAAGAAGAACTTCAGCTTTTTCTTGTGGAGTTTGTGACTTTCCAGACTTATTTAAATTTTCCCTTATAGTGTCATATATGTTAGAAGTTCCAACATCTGAAGAAGAAATTTGATTACCAGTATTATCGTTATTTTGATTTATTTCGTTTGCATACTCATAGGTTTCAAAATGATTAGCTACTAAACTTTTAATTGATCTTACTTTATTATAGATGAGAGCGTTGTATGCGTCAATAATTCCTTTATCTTTATTTATGATTGGATTATTTTGGTCATCTCTTCCATCATACCCACCATCTACATATTCATCTGTGGCTATGTCAATAGCTGATTGTTTAGCTGCGGTTTGTGCGCTGACAGATGATAGCCAGTCTGCGCCTAGCAGTGTTGTGAATTCAGCGCTTCGTGTATCTGCTCCAAATTCTTCTAAAATAAGATCTCTTTTGCCAACAAGAATTTCAAAAATAGGGTCTGACGATATTGTGTCGTCATCTGGATCTAAACCATAAATTTGTTGAAAAACATTTTTTGTAGAACTATATGTATGATAACCGAATCTAAATTGATCCCAAATTTGTTGAGCCTCAGTTACTTTTCTTCCATTGCCAGCTATAACTTTAACTGTATTATCAAATTTTTCATCGTAAAACCCTCTTGCTATAACTGATACGTTATCTAATGGATCATAAACAGCAGCAAAATTACTGTAGGCTTTTGCGTCTCTATCTTCTTCTATTTTTTCAAAAAGTTTATCTCTAGATAGTTCTTCAAGGTTATTACTTATAATATTGTTATAATACTGTATATAGTTTCCACCTTGGCTCCATTCCTTTTGCCAATCTACGATGGTCTTAAGTTGTATTTCTGTTTCAGGAATTATTTCTTCTTCTAAAATTAATCCTGTATGAGTGTTTCTTTTTAGACTTGGATGACCAAAATTTCCATCTATCATTACACTTCTTGCAGGTAGTAAGTCATTATTTGCATCTAAGATATCATCAAGCGGCTCTCTATCTGCTGAAATAAATGCACCAAAACCGATCAGCATTGTGTCTGCTGTGGCCAAAAACTTGCCAGAAATCCCGAATTCATTTGCTGGGTTATAAGAACTTGTAACAACCCCTAAGGGAGTGCTATCGCCAACAAAGGTAAAGAAGCACGAAGAGAGATTTTGCTCAACCATACCGAGAGCATTCCATTGTGTATCTGGGCTATAGATTCCTTCGCCGTTTGCATTTTCTACGCTTACTTCTTTTATGTTTTCAGTTGGAGAAACTATTCTTCCCTTTTCATCAGTAAGTATACCCAAAAAGTATGCTGCGTCTGGAGAAACTATTGCATCAATATCGTTACTGCCATCTCCATCTGCTTCTGTTTTTCCCCACAAAAAGTATGCTGGTGCACAAACTACTGCTGTTTTAGTATTTGGATTATAAACTAAAACTCTTCTTTTTTTATACTCTTCTGGAGAACCGACTAATTCGTCTTCAGAGAAGCTATGCATCTGAAGGAATTTTTTCAATACTTCTCTTTGGACCTGTTCATTGGCTCCCTTGTCTAAACCCTGTGCTGCTCGTGCAGTTATTGGGTTGTATGGCCAACGCATTGCTATGTGGAATTGTTCTTCTTCGGCTGTTTTTGGCATTCCCCACTCAGCGAAGTTTAAGGGTAAGGAATCAAACTCTTGTTGGAGATTATAGATTGGATCAAGATCATCGTAATATTTTTGAAAAGTTTGTGTAAATTTAACTTCTTTAGATTCAATTTGTATATCTGAATAATCAAGTATTATCGGCAAAGGCATTTGTATTGAGTATAGTTGTGCGCTTCGCAGTTCACCAAGATTTGCATCTGGGTCAAAAATTCCAGACGGGTCAAAGGCGGCTGTTCCTATGAGGGTGTCTTCTAGCCCAAGGTATCTTACTTTACTCGCAAAATTAAAAGTAAAGTCTAAACTTGTTTCATCTCCTTTTTTAGAAACTAAAGCTGTTGTATCTGAATCTTTTTTTTCTATTAAATTTTTTTCTAACAGTGATAACTGCACTACATTGGCTAGAGTTCTGCCTATATCTGAATCTTCATTACCTTTTAAGATTTTATCAAAATCTAACGAAGGAAGAGTGCCAGACGCTCTATTGGTGAAAAACGGATATCTAAATCTAATTGGGAGTTGATCTATTTGAAGATGTTCTTCTTTCTGCATAGGAGCTGTAACTCCTTTGCCATCTGAAGAAAATGGTAAGTGAAAACCAACCTGAACCTTACCTACTGTAACTGGTAATTTTGAAACAATCTCATTATTTTTTTTATAATAAGTTCTATTTTTATCTGCAAAATTTATTACTTTTCCTC
>Ga0315906_10004698_pt1 | contig 17407 bp, 17 predicted proteins | sample LakEriMetagenome_4_FD_203526 | JGI IMG/M metagenome (GOLD analysis project Ga0315906, IMG submission 203526) | Freshwater fungal communities from buoy surface, Lake Erie, Ohio, United States - Buoy 2 MA122 | ecosystem: Environmental > Aquatic > Freshwater > Lake > Lake biofilm | place: USA... | reverse complement strand
ATATACAGCACCGCCTAATGCATCACTTCCATAAAGCGTTGAGGAGGGCCCATACATAATCTCTACTGCTTCGAGCATATTCTGATCAACGGCAATAACGTTTTGTAAATGCCCGGAGCGGTAGATAAGATTGTTCATTCGAACACCATCAACTATTAATAATACGCGGCTTGCCTCAAATCCGCGAATCACCGGGCTGCTGCCGCCTTGCTGACTCTTCTGTACGAATATATTGCCGGTACGCATTAGCAGATCACCGGTGTTTTGTGTATTAACAGCAGAGATATATTCCGATGATATGATATCAATTTTTTGAGCAATATTTTTTTTCTTTTCAGGAAATTTATTGGCACTGATAATAATCTCTCCTAATTCCTTCAGGGTATCAATTGGAACAACCTGCGCTATGGCATCTTGCTGAATGAGGAAATAGGATAAAAAAAGTCCGGTTATTTGTACGATATAACGAAACATAGGTCGTAAATATCGTTTATTCAACCGACATCTTCTTTCCACTTATCAATCTGCCAGATTATGGCCGGTCATTTCCTGTGGCACACGCAGGTTCATAAAGGATAAAATAGTGGGCGCCACATCTCCTAGTTTGCCGGGACGCAATTTCCCTTTCCAGTTATTATCGATAATAAATAAGGGAACGGGATTTAAAGTGTGTGCTGTATTCGGTGTGCCGTCATCATTGATCATATAATCGGCATTGCCATGATCTGCTGTCAGAAAAATGGTGTAATTATGCTGCAATGCTGCTGTTACTACTTTTGCAACACAAGTGTCTACCGTTTCCGCTGCTTTAATACCTGCAGAAAATACACCTGTATGTCCTACCATATCTGCATTGGCGTAGTTCAGACAAATAAAATCGGCTGATTCTTTTTCAATTTGCGGCACAATGGCATCTGTTAATTCAAAGGCACTCATTTCAGGTTGTAAATCGTATGTAGCGACTTTGGGAGAGGGAATCATTATTCTTTTTTCTCCTTCAAAGGGTTCTTCTCTTCCCCCACTGAAAAAGAAACTCACATGCGGATATTTTTCTGTTTCGGCTATTCTGATTTGTGTTTTACCATGATCTGCCAACACTTCTCCCAGCGTTTTATTTAAATTATCTGTTTCAAAAACAACATGAACATGCTGATATGTTTTATCGTACTCCGTCATAGTCGTATAATGAAGCGATAATTTTTTCATATCAAATTCCGGCATATCTGTTTGTGTAAGCACTTGTGTAATCTCTCTGCAACGGTCGGTGCGGAAATTGAAACAAATCACTGCATCGCCTTCTTCAATTTTACCATGCACATCGGCGTTAATGATAGGTAAAATAAATTCATCGGTAAGGCCTTGTTCGTAGGACTTAGCTACGGATTCAATCATCTGATTGCTTGAAGTGCCGATTCCGTACACCAATGCATCATAGGCTTTCTTAACGCGTTCCCATCTTTTGTCTCTGTCCATTGCATAATATCTGCCTGTGATACTGGCAATGGCACCGGTTGTATGATCCAGATGTTGTTGTAAATCTTTTAGATATCCCAATCCGCTTTTAGGATCGGTATCTCTGCCATCTGTGAAAGCATGGATGAGTACGTTGGTTAATCCTTTTTTTTGACATAGTGTGGTCAGCGCTTTTAGATGATCGGTATGTGAATGAACCCCTCCATCGCTTACGAGTCCGAGCAGATGTAACTTTTTATTTTGTTGGAGCGCGTAGTCAATGGCCTGGTGTAAGGTTTTATTATTTTCAAAGGTGCCATCTTTTATGGCCACTTGAATGCGTTGGAGCTCCTGATATACAATACGACCTGCTCCCAAATTTAAATGTCCCACTTCACTGTTGCCCATTTGTCCATCGGGTAATCCCACTGCTTCTCCGCAAGTGGTTAAAGTGGTTTGCGGGTACTTACTGTACAAACTGCTCACAAAAGGGGTTTTTGCTTGTTGAATAGCATCTGCGCCGGCAACGCTTCCCAATCCCCAGCCATCCATTATTATCAGTATCGTTTTTTTATTCATTGGTAGATTTGAAATACAAAATTATTACCCTTTACCCATTTTGAATGATTTCCTTTTGAAAACATTTGATTAATGAACGTTTATAATTATGTTTTAGAACTGATGCTTACATTTTGTTTTATATTAGATTTGTACCATGTACGTTTCATTTGAAGAGCTGCTGCAGGGTATGATCAAAAATGCCTTGCAAGAAGATATAGGAGATGGTGATCACACCACTTTAAGTTGCATTGCGCCTAATGCCAGAGGTAAAGCCGTGTTGAAGGTAAAGCAAGCGGCAGTGCTGGCAGGAGTGGAGATTGCCCAAAAAATATTTCATTTCAATGCCCCGTCGGCAGTTATTACTACGTATTTTAAAGATGGCGACGAGGTTAGCCCCGGTGATATTGTTTTTGATATTGAAGCGCATGTGCATACCATTTTACAATGTGAACGGGTGGTATTGAATACGATGCAGCGGATGAGTGGCATTGCTTCATTAACCCGTCAGTATGCAGATGCGGTTAAAGATTATCCCGTTAAAATTCTGGATACCCGCAAAACAACACCCGGATTCAGGTTGCTGGAGAAAGCGGCGGTGCGCATTGGTGGCGGATATAATCATCGATTTGCCTTATATGATCAGATTCTGATCAAAGACAATCATATTGATTATTGCGGTGGGATTGAGCCGGCTCTGGATCGTGCTTTTGATTATGTTAAAAAGTTAAGACCCGGATTAAAGATTGAGATTGAAACAAGAAATCTTGAAGAAGTAGAACAGGTTTTAAAAAGCGGAAAGGCCGACCGCATCATGCTGGATAATTTTACCCCCGATCTTTTACAGCAAGCGGTAGGTATTATTAATCGTCGCATGGAAACAGAAGCCAGCGGCGGGATACACTTAGGAAATGTTGTTGATTATGCGGCTACGGGCGTAGACTATATTAGTATCGGGGCTTTGATACATCAGGCAAAAAGTATTGATTTAAGCTTAAAGGCAACCCTTCAATAATTATTTTATCATGTCTAAAAAAACATCATCGAATAAAGGCGGATTTGTGTTTAGTACCAATCCTGATTTTAATATAGAAGAAGAAACACATGAGGAGGAAACGCTTCATCCCGCTGAACAATTTCTTAAAATTTCATTGCAGACAAAACACCGTGCCGGAAAAACGGTTACTTTGGTTATGGGTTTTAAAGGAAAGGTGGAAGACGCAGAAGATTTGGGAAAACAACTCCGTAATGCATGTGGCTCCGGAGGTTCTGTAAAGGATGGTGAAATTATTGTTCAGGGAGATCATCGGGATAAAGCATTACAGTTTTTATTAAAAAAGGGCTACGCCAAAACAAAAAAAAATAATTAGTAGAATCAACTTATTTTTATCTTAATACCAATAATATAGCATAAATGAAACTGCATTTACTTGGCTTGTATACTGCCCGACTTGAATTGTTTAAGTTTTTCTTTGTAATGACTGCAGGGTTACTCATTTGGAGTGCTTATCTCTTTGCTAAATACTCAGGGTCACTGTCTAAAAAGAAGAAACGTCTTAGATCGCTTATAATGATGATTGTATCGGCTGCCTTATTATTATTTATGGGTATTTCGTGGCTGCTAAGCCGCACCAATTACGGTTGGTGGTTTGATCATTTGTGATTTTTGTTTTAAGCGGTTGTTATTTTTTTTATCAAATCCCTTAAACATTTATTGTATTCCGTGTAATTTTTCGTACTTTGGTTATAGTGTAAATGTATATGTACAAAATTTCTGAAGGCATAAAAATCAGCGTCGAAACTTTTTATCAGTCGGATTATAGTGATCCGCTATCGCATGAATATATGTTTGCCTATAGAATTACAATTGAAAATAATAATACTTTCCCGGTGCAGTTACTCAGAAGACAGTGGTTTATTTTCGACAGCCATGGGGCTTACCAGGAAGTGGAGGGAGAAGGGGTAGTGGGCATACAACCTGTTATTCAGCCATCAGAACATTATCAGTATGTAAGTGGTTGTAACCTGAAAACGGATATGGGAAGAATGCATGGAATGTATCTGATGAAAAATCTAAATACACACAAACTATTCGAAGCAAAAATCCCTGCCTTTGAGTTATATGCTCCTGCAAAATCCAATTAGATTCTGTTTATAAATCAATTTCATCTTTCAACTTTTTTTCATGCCCAAGGTTAGCTTCAATAATAGTCATCCGCTTTTTTTTGCCGATTTAAAACAATCTGTTGATAGCTATTTTTCTGAACATAAAATAAAGAAAACAGGAGATTACAGACTTTATCTTAAAACGCTGGTGCTCATTCCAGCGGCTGTGATTATTTATACCTTACTTCTTTTCCGATACCCTGAGATGGGTGCATTGTCGGCTATTTTGCTATGTACGGTTTTGGGTTTTATTCTTGCATGTATTGGATTCAATGTAATGCACGATGCCTGTCATGGTAGTTATAGCAGTAAAAAATGGGTGAATGAGTTATTGGGATACTCGCTTAATGCTTTAGGCGGTAATGCATTTATCTGGAAGTTTAAACATAATATCATCCATCATACCTATACCAATGTGGATGGAGTAGATGATGATATTGCGAAAAGCCCACTTATGCGTCAGTGTCAAACCCAAAAATGGGTGCCTGCGCACCGATTTCAGCATATATATGTTGTGCTGGTGTATGCTATTTCCTCTTTTGCGTGGGTAAGTACGATGGACTTTAATAAATATTTCAAGCGTAAAGTATATACAACCCCCTTACAAAAAATGAAATGGAGCGATCATGTTATTTTCTGGATCAGCAAGTTGCTTTATGTGCTTTTTTATGTTTTGATTCCCATTTATTTTTTGGGCGCCGGTAACTGGGCGATAGGATTTACATTGATGCATTTAAGTATGGGCCTTACACTTGCTGTTGTATTTCAACTGGCTCATGTGGTAGAGGATATTGCTTTTGAAAAAGCAGGTGCAGATCCTGTTGTGATTGAAAATGAGTGGGCCATTCATCAGGTGAGAACAACTGCTAATTTTTCTCCATCCAATGCTTTTATATCATGGTTTGTTGGCGGTTTAAATTACCAGATTGAACATCACTTATTTCCAAGAATCAGCCATGTGCACTATCCTGCATTAAGTAAAATCGTTCAGCAAAAATGTAAAGAACATCATTTAACCTATCATTCGAACGATACCTTGTGGGCTGCAATCAGCTCTCATTTCAGAATGATGAAAATGCTCGGACAAAAGCCTGCGCTCGCCTGATTATTTGGGTTTATATCTGCTTTCGTTAAATATTTTTTTCGATTCTGTTGTCATCAAAACATTCCAATCTGATTTCCCTTTTTGTTTTTGCAGATAGGATTCTACTATTTTCCATCCAATATATACCCCCAGATTACCGGGCGATGCTTCTCCGAATTCTCTGGTAAAAGGCGCGTCTGTAAAATAAGGTCTTACTAATATGGGATCTCTTTCATAGAGCAGACCGGATTGCGTGAGATAATTATAAATGGACCGCTCATTTTTATTGGCCCAATTCAATTGTTCCTTTGCATATCCAAGAAGTATCGTGTCGTTATAATAAGGCATTAATCTTTTCAACAAGGCCACTCTTTTTCCTTTTTCAATCATTTGGTCGGCGAAAGACATGCGTACACTGCTGTCAGGATAGAGATCATCAATGACCAGCTTCATTATATCGGAAGTGATATATTCTTTGGAAAATCTTTTGCTTCTGTAAGCCGGGGCAATTTGGCTTATATAGTCCGGATCATTATAAATTTCAAAATCTTTACCAAGATAAAACTGCAGGCCTATAGCGATAAATCCTTCGCCCATAAAATTGGGACTGGGTTCCATATTGCTCATCGGCGCGAGTGCATCCATCGGCCCAACAGTAGTAATGATTGTGGGTACCTTATAGTTGGGGAAATAATATTTGCAGTATTGAAATGCTTTGGTCAATGATTTTTTTTCTTCATTGAAATTGCTGTAAAGCTGTTGTGATTTTTCAAATGGTTTTCTGTTATAATTCAAGAATAACTTTGTGCCAGTAAATGCCAACTCGTTGGTATCCGTCAGAGGGCCTAATCCAAGCACGTGATTGACATACAAAGGAAGAAATTCAGGGTATTTACTTTTAAGTTGATTTAATCCTGCGCGTGTTTGGTTGCTGTCGATAGCAAACAGATTCTGTTCGAAGCGTTCAATCTTAAGACTCACTTCGATATTTGAAACATCCGGCGCATCAATACGATTACCACAACTGATTAAACACAACATAGATAAACATATGGCAATGAATTTCATGATTGGATGATTAAGAATTTAAAATATTTCAAAAGGCAAAAGTCAAAACCAAAAAATTGTTAATGCCGGAAAAATTCGACATTTGCAATATGCGCATTTTTCTGGCACAGCAAAATTACCACATTGGCAACTTTTCGAGCAATACGAATAAGATTATTGATGCCATTCAGGAAGCAAAACGGCAAGGGGGTGATTTAATTGTGTTCAGTGAATTGTCGGTTTGTGGCTACCCGCCGCGTGATTTTCTGGAGTTTGATGATTTTATCCGGCAGACGGAGGATTCGATTGGCCAGATTCGTTTACAGGCAGACGGGATTGGTGTCATTGTGGGTGCGCCGGTTAAGAATCCTGTGAAAGAGGGTAAAGACCTCCATAATGCTGCGATAGTTATGTGGGATAAACAGATACAGTCGGTCGTTCACAAAACCTGTTTGCCTACCTATGATGTATTTGATGAATATCGTTACTTCGAGCCGGCCAGTCAATGGAATACAGTAACCTATAAAGGAAAGAAATTAGCCATCACCATTTGTGAAGACATCTGGAATATGGGCGATAATCCACTCTATAAGATCTGTCCGATGGATCATCTTATCAAAGAGAAGCCCGATATCATGATCAATCTGTCGGCCTCCCCTTTTGATTATACACATATTGAAGACCGCAAAGCCATTGTAAAACAAAATGTGTTGAAATATAAAATTCCGATGGTGTATTGCAATGCGGTGGGCAGTCAGACCGAGATTGTTTTTGATGGTGGTTCGATGGTGATGGATGCTGCTGCGAATTTGGTCAAACATTTTTCTTTGTTTGAAGAACAGCTTGATTATATCGATTGGAAAGGAGACGGATCGTTTGATGCGAAAGTCATTGCAGAAGCAAATGCTTTACCTGATGCTGAATTATCCCCTGAAACACTGGATGTATCACTAGGTATTCAGGAGATTCATGATGCATTGATATTGGGAATACGGGATTATTTTAAGAAGATGGGTTTTACCAAAGCTATTTTAGGTAGTAGCGGTGGGATTGACAGTGCGGTTACGCTGGCACTGGCTTGCGAGGCTTTGGGATCAGAGCATGTTAGAGCCGTTTTAATGCCATCGCCCTATTCAACATCGCATAGTGTGGATGATGCGGTTGAACTGAGTAAACGATTGAGTAACCCCTATGATATTCTTCCGATTAAAAATATTTATGAAGCATTTTTGATTGAACTTTCTCCAATTTTTAAGGATCTTCCATTTAGTTTGGCAGAGGAAAATATTCAGAGTCGAACACGGGGCAATTTGCTGATGGCGATTGCGAATAAGTATGGATATATTTTATTGAATACATCCAATAAAAGTGAACTGGCTACGGGTTATGGTACCTTGTATGGTGATATGGCCGGCGGTTTGGGTGTGTTGGGAGATTGTTATAAGTTGCAGGTGTATGCGCTGGCGAAATATATCAACAGAGATAAGGAGATTATTCCCGTCAATATTATTACCAAGCCACCCAGTGCTGAGTTACGGCCCGGACAAAAAGATTCGGATTCTTTGCCCGAATATGAAGTGCTGGATCCGATATTGTATCAGTATATAGAAAGAAGACAAGGCCCTTCTGAGATCAAAGCTTTGGGATATGATGGTGCTTTGGTGGATCGTATTCTTCGGTTAGTCAATATCAATGAATATAAACGCAATCAGTTTTGTCCGATCATCCGGGTAAGTCCGAAAGCATTTGGAGTAGGCAGAAGGATACCGATTGTGGGGAAGTATTTAAGTTAGTAAGTTATTGCTTGTAGGTTGTTGGTTGTAGGTTTTTATCTTTGCACCAAATCATTATTATGCTTCAGGTTGCGTTATTGCGTCAGAATCCAGAATGGGTGAAAGAAAGACTGGCGGTGAAAAATTTTTCAGATCTGCATTTGGTAGATGAGATCATTGCCCTCGATGATCGAAGAAAACAACTCACTTTTCAGTTTGATGAAACGCAGGCCGGCATCAATAAAGCTTCTAAAGAAATCGGAGGGTTGATGGCGAAAGGAGACAAAGAGGCTGCCGAAGCGAAAAAAGGAGATGTCGCCATGTTAAAAACATCTTTACAGCCTATTACAGAACAACTCGCTGTGGTTGAAAAAGAATTGCAGGATACCTTAGTTAAATTACCGAATCTTCCTTCTTCTCTCGTTCCCAAAGGTAAAACTCCAGAAGATAATGAAACAGTCAAAGAGTGGGGCGAAGAACCCAAACTATTTGAAGGGGCACAACCACACTGGGAGCTCATCAAAAAATACGATTTGGTTAATTTTGAACTCGGCGTAAAAGTCACCGGCAGCGGTTTCCCGGTGTATAAAAATAAAGGAGCCCGTTTGCAAAGAGCACTCATCAGCTATTTCCTTGATTATAATACGGCCGCAGGATACACGGAATATATTCCACCTTATATGGTGAATGAGGCAACCGCTTATGGTACCGGACAATTGCCCGATAAAGAGGGACAGATGTATTATATGCCGGCCGATAATTTTTATTTGATTCCAACAGCTGAAGTGCCGGTTACGAATTTATACAGAGATGATATTTTGAAAGCGGAGGAGTTGCCTATAAAAATGACGGCTTACACGCCTTGTTTCAGAAGAGAAGCAGGAAGTTTTGGATCTGATGTAAGAGGACTGAACCGTGTGCATCAGTTTGACAAAATTGAAATTGTACAATTAGTGCATCCGGAAAATAGTTATGCCGTGCTTGATGAAATGGTGGCGCATGTGGAACAGTTGGTACAGTCGCTCGGACTGAAATATCGCATTCTTCGGTTATGCGGGGGCGATATGAGTTTTGCTTCAGCACTTACCTATGATTTTGAAGTGTGGAGTGCGGCACAAAAGAAATGGCTCGAGTGCAGCAGCGTGAGCAATTTTGAAAGTTTTCAGACAAACAGAATGAAGATTCGCTATAAAGATGAAAAGGGAAAATCTCAATTACTCCATTCATTAAATGGCAGTTCGCTTGCTTTGCCCCGTATTATGGCAGCGTTGCTGGAAAATTATCAGACGGAAAAAGGAATTGAGATTCCTAAAGCGTTGCAGCCTTATTTTGGATCAGACTGGATTGCAGCCTAAACTTACAATACATTTTTCACCACGTTGTAAATCACTTTCGGACTGCCTAGTGTGTAATAATGCAGCACAGGAACGCCATAGTCTTTTAGTTCTTTGGATTGCTGAATCAGCCATTCTGTACCTACTTTTTTACAGTCCTCATCTGTTTTGGCTTTCATCATCTCATTACTTAATTCGGTAGGAATATCTATATGAAAAGTTCTTGGGATTACAGAAAGCTGCTTTTTGGTAGTAAGGGGTTTGAGTCCGGGGATGATAGGTACATTGATTCCCATCGCTTTACATTTCTCTACAAAAGCAAAAAATTTACTGTTGTCAAAAAACATCTGTGTCATAATGTATTCGGCGCCTGCATCCACTTTCTCTTTCAGCCGTTGCATTTCAATTTCCATATTTGGGCATTCAAAGTGTTTTTCAGGATAGCCCGCCACGCCAGGGCAGAAATCTGTTCTGAAACCATCGCGTATATCTTCTTCAAGATAGATGCCACTATTGAGGTTGATAGCTTGTTTTAATAAATCGATGGCAAATTTATTTCCCTCGGGATGCGGCTCAAAATAGGTTTCGTTCTTAGCTGCATCGCCTCGAAGTACTAACACATTTTGAACGCCTATAAAGTTTAAATCAATCAACGCATCTTCCGTTTCTCTTTTGGAAAAGCCTCCACAAATCAAATGCGGCACAGCATCTATGTTGTAGTGATTTTGAATAGCGGCACATATTCCCACCGTACCGGGTCTTTTCCTTACCTCAACTTTTTCAAAAGTACCGTCTGATTTTTTCTTGAATACATGTTCTGCCCTATGATAAGTAACGTTGATAAATGAAGGCTTGAACTCCATTAGTGGGTTCAGGTGGTCAAAAATTGAATTGATCGTCTTGCCTTTAAGCGGAGGAAGAATTTCAAAAGAGACCAATGTTTTATTGGCTCCGGAGATATGTTCTGTTACCTTCATAATATGCGAATTTACATGCTTTGACTATTGATTGCCAAATAGTTTGAGCGCATTAATCCTGCAAACATATAACAGGCCGTTCGCTTCTGCAAAGATTGTTTGCAAATGACTAGATCCCTCAAATGGATCAGTTACACATTGAATTTAACGTTATATCAATTGTCGTATCAGCATAATCAGGTATTTTCGCCTTATAAAATTGAGTCATTTGAGCTTAAGTATACACACAAAGAATCTGGTAAAGCGTTACCGTAATCGTACTGTAGCCAATCAGGTAAGCATAGAAGTAAATCAAGGGGAGATTGTAGGATTGCTGGGCCCCAACGGAGCCGGTAAAACCACTACTTTTTACATGGTGGTTGGATTTGTTCGTCCCGATGAAGGGGAAGTCTTTCTCAATGATGAAAACATTACCAAAATGCCGATGTATAAAAGGGCGCAGAAAGGTATTGGATACCTGCCTCAGGAGGCCAGTGTGTTTCGTAAGTTATCTGTGGAAGAAAATATTGAGTCCGTATTGGAAATGACTTCACTAAATAAAGCGCAACGCCAAGAAAGGGTGGAGGCATTATTGACGGAGTTTAGGCTTCATCATGTAAGAAAAAACAAAGGTGATTCTTTAAGCGGAGGAGAGCGAAGAAGAACAGAAATTGCCCGTTCTCTTGCTGTAGATCCCAAGTTTATGCTGCTGGATGAGCCGTTTGCAGGAGTGGATCCTATAGCGGTAGAGGACATACAATCTGTGGTAGCGCGGTTGAAATATAAAAATATCGGCATTCTGATTACAGATCATAATGTGACAGAAACGCTTTCTATTTGCGACCGGGCTTATTTATTGATAGATGGGAAAATATTCAAACATGGTACAGCTGAAGAGTTGGCAGCGGATGAGCAGGTGCGTCGTCTTTATCTCGGAAGAAACTTTGAATTGAAAAGAAAAGACTATCTGCATGACAGTATCAAGGCTGAATCCAATGAAGCAACTTCCATTTAATTTTTATCAAATTATTCATCTAATATAAATCGTTGAACTGGTTATGAGGTTACTCAGTCCTGCCATATCCCGACTCGCCCGCATGCGTATGTGGAGGATCGAAAGTTGGATGATACATCCGGCAGAGGCACAACGGGAAGTGTTGCAAGATTTGGTAACCACCGCCCAATACACGCAGTTTGGTCAGCAATATGATTTTGCCCGTCTTTTTAATGTGAAAGAATTTAAGCAAACCGTTCCGGTTCACGAATATGAGGATATCAAACCTTATATAGAGCAGATGATGAAGGGGGAAGAGAATATTTTATGGCCAACCCCGGTCAGTTGGTTTGCTAAAAGCAGCGGCACCACTGCAGATAAAAGCAAATTTATTCCAGTGAGCGATGAAAGCTTGGCAGAAGGTCATTATAAAGCCTCAAAGGATGTGCTTACCCTTTATTATCATAATTTTCCCGCTTCTGATTTATTAACAGGTAAAGGATTGGTGATTGGGGGAAGTCATCAGGTGGCCTCACTCAATGAAGATATTCATTATGGTGATTTGAGTGCGGTATTGATGCAGAATGCGCCCTTTTGGAGTAATTGGATTCGCACACCGGATTTAAGCATTGCTTTGATGAACGAATGGGAAAGCAAAATCGAAAAGATGGCGCTCACTACGATTCCGGAAAATATAACTTCTATTTCAGGGGTTCCTACGTGGACAATCGTATTATTTAGAAGAATTTTGGAGCTTACCGGTAAAAAAATAATTGCAGAAGTATGGCCTAATCTGGAGTTGTATCTGCACGGTGGCGTTTCCTTCGTTCCATATCGGGAACAAATGCAGCAACTCATCGGCAAGCCAATTAATTATCTTGAAATGTATAATGCCAGTGAAGGGTTTTTTGCAGCGCAGGATCAACCCGATCAGGATGGGATGCTATTGTTTACAGATCATGGTATATTCTATGAGTTTATGCCTATGGAAGAGTATGGCAAAAAATTTCCGGAAACTGTAGGATTGCAACAAGTAGAAATCGGGAAAAATTATGCACCTGTTATCTCTACAAATGGAGGTTTATGGAGATATATAGTTGGCGACACTATTCAATTTACTTCTTTGGTTCCTTATCGGATAAAAGTATCGGGTAGATTAAAACATTTCATCAATGCATTTGGGGAAGAACTGATTATTAATAACAGCGATTATGCTATTGCTAATGCGGCCTCTCAGACGGGGGTAGTTGTAAATGAATATACAGCGGCACCGCTATTCTTTTCAGAAGAAGGGGTAGGTGCACATGAGTGGTTGATAGAGTTTGAGCATCCACCACATTCAATGGATGATTTTATGTATGAATTAGATATGGCTTTAAAGCGTGTGAATAGTGATTATGAGGCTAAGCGACATAAAGATATTGCACTACGTAAGCCGGTTATTCAAGCGGTAGAAAAAGGCACTTTTCATACATGGTTGCAGCAGAAAGGAAAACTAGGTGGCCAGCATAAAGTGCCGAGGTTGAGTAATGACAGAAAAATTATTGAAGAAATAAAACGCTGTTTATAAAATGATATCAGGTCGTTAATACATCAGGTGTTTCTTAGATTTATTTATCCACCCCGCTCTGCTTTCATAATCAACAAAAAATATTTTTAGGTCCGCCCGGCTTTCATAGTCAACAAAAAATATTTTTTTATCTGCCCTGCTTTCATAATCCACAAAAAACCATTTGCCTTCATTACCGGAAGCTCTGCTTTCATATCCTACTTTATAAACTTTCAAATCTGCCCTGCTTTCATAATCAACCACAAATACTTTTACGTCAGCCCGGCTTTCATAATCCACAGTAAAAATTTTTTGAGCCGATGAAAAGAGGGATAGTGTCAAACATACGATAAGCAGGGTGCAGTATTTCATGTGATTATATTTAATAGTTTTGCAAATATTTTATAGGTATAAAGATAATATATTCTATGGCTTTAAGTCAGGGACTACATCAAAAATTATTACAGAAACTTTCGCCTCAGCAAATTCAGTTAATGAAGCTGCTGCAGGTGCCAACAGCCTATTTAGAGGAACGAATAAAAGAAGAGCTCGAGGAAAATCCTGCCCTAGAACAAGGTGCTGATTCGGACTATGCCGATGAGTATAAAGAAGATTTTGAAGTTACGGGAGATCAGGAAACGGAGCCGGATGGCAGCGAAGATGATTATAATCACGCAGACATCAGTGAATATTTTACAGACAGCGATGATGATGTGGCAGATTATCGAACCAGAGATGAAGGGTATCATCCTACAGATGATCAGCCGGCTATCCCTATTAAATCGGAATCTAGTTTTCATGATCTGTTGATTCAGCAGTTAGCCATGCTTAACCTGGATAATCGTCAGCAAATCATTGCAGAGCAAATTGTAGGTAGTATCGATGACGACGGATATTTAACAAGAGATGTTTCTGCCATAGTAAATGATCTTGCTTTTTTACAAAATATCGATTCAGATGATGCCGAGGTAGAAGGCTTGATTGAGATGATTCAGCAGTTTGAGCCACATGGTATTTGTGCACGAAATTTACAGGAGTGCTTATTGATTCAGCTTCGTTTAAAATCCAGAAAAAGACCTACAAAAATTCTCAATGCTGCCATTGCAATAATAGATCGTTATTTCGAAGAGTTTGGAAGAAGGCATTTTGAAAAAATTCAAAAATCACTTGATTTAAATGCGGAAGAAATAAGATCGGCAGTCCAGCATATCACAAAATTAAATCCAAAGCCGGGCGGAACGGTAAGTGCAGATTTAAAAAAGGAATCGTATGTGGTTCCAGACTTTTTTATATTGAATAATAATGGATTGCTTGAACTCACACTTAATAACAAGAATGCCCCTGATCTTAAAATCAGTGATGATTATAAGGAAATGCTGATGCAATATGAAAAGGGAAGCAAAAAAGACAAGCGACAAAAAGAGGCGGTATTGTTTATCAAACAAAAAATAGATGCTGCGAAATGGTTTATTGATGCCATCAAGCAAAGACAAAATACACTTCTGCTCACAATGAATGCCATTATGGATTATCAGCAGTCTTTTTTTCTTTCGGGAGATGAGATGTTGTTAAAGCCGATGATTCTGAAAGATGTTGCTGAGCGAACTTTCCTTGACATTTCTACCGTAAGTCGTGTTGCAAATAGTAAGTTTGTACAAACGGAATTCGGCACATATCGGCTTAAGTATTTTTTCAGTGAATCATTGAGCAAAGAGGGTGGAGAAGAAGTTTCGACGCGAGAGGTTAAAAAAATATTGACAGATCTTATAGCGGCTGAAGAAAAGCATAACCCTTTGAGTGATGATCAGCTTACCGAAATATTAAAAGGTAAAGGATATCATATCGCAAGGAGGACAGTTGCCAAGTACAGAGAGCAATTAAATATTCCGGTTGCCCGTTTGCGAAAAGTATTTTAGTTTATTATCATTTTAAAAAAATAATATGGAAGTCTCACAAGGCGGAAGATTGCATATGAAGCAAGCTCCTCGGAAAACGGTAGATTATGCAGCCATTCTGCTTTCTTATATTTTTCATCCTATTGTTTTGATTATCTGGATGAGCGCCTATCTATTGTATTCAAATCCATTGATTTTTGTTGGCGCCAGTTCTGACGAAAAAATGCTGGTATTATTAAGAGTTATAGGTACTTCTGTTTTTTTGCCATTTATGACAGTTGTTTTATTAAAAGGGCTTGGGTTTATTGATTCAATACGATTAGAAACACAGAAAGAACGTATCATCCCTTATGTGGCTTGTATCACTTTTTTTTTCTGGAGTTATTATGTGTCAAAAAAACTGGAAGATCCTTTTGAGATGCGTGCTTTTTTTCTTGCCTTATTTCTGACCTCGTCTGTATCGCTTATACTTAACAATTATGTTAAGATTAGTATGCACGCCATAGGGTTGGGTGGTGTTAATGCTTTATTGGTATTGATGCTGTTTAGCGCTAAGCTTAGTGATGGCTTTATTTTGGCCCTTTCATTTTTGATAGCCGGGCTTGTAAGTGTTGCCAGAATCAAACGACTGCATCATCATCCTTTTGAAGTATATCTTGGATATTTTACGGGGGTTATAATTCAGTTATTCAGCTGGTGGTTTTTATTGTAATAAGTATCAAATCAGCCCAGACTCTAATTGGTATTTTTCATTTGGATGATATAAGAAAAGCAGGCTTCCTCCTTTAATCAATTTTATGATTTTGGGGGCTACTTCATGTGGAATGGCGGGGCAACCATAACTTCTTCCAATATATCCTCTTGTTCTTACTAATTTTTTAGAAACATAATCAGCGCCATGCATTACAATCGCTCTTTCATAGGCATTATCGTTGATATTTTTTTCGAGCCCCTCCAGGCGAAGTGAAAAACCATTATCACCATCGTAGGTGTTCAGTGTTTTATAAAAACCTAAACTGCTTTTGTATGTCTCCGGTTGATTAGAAAAACTTTTTGCATAAACCGTACCGCTGTTTTTCCCATGGGCCACAAGCGATTTGAATAAAATTTTCTGATGATCCAGATCTACAACAAAAAGCCGCTCTTGAGAAGAGGGTTTGGAAAAGTCTACAATTGTAATAATTCCTGCTTTTAGATTAACGTGTTTAGCTGTTAAATTGTTATATCCTTTCCAGCCTTTGATGAATGCATCTTTACTCAGGCCTGCTTTTTCAAGTTGCATCGCCTCAAACAATTCATCTGCATATATACTATTCTTATGCGTTGAATAATCTTTAATAGCAATATGGGTAGAATGAGTTTTATTGCCGGCAATCAAAAAAGGCACAGGCACAATCAGGACGGCGGCGAGCAGGGTACGTATAAATTGTAAGTATTTTATGTTCATCAGGATATTGGATTTGCGTGATGTGAAATTATATAAATTCTTATCTGTCATTTTTTTTGGATAGCGTGGATTTTAATAATTACCGATTTATTACTAAACGCTATAAGTGGATTCTTTATTTTTCAAGGCTTACTGTTACGTACAAATTACATTTCATTTATGAAAGCCATTGAGAAGGAAATGTTAAATAAGCCATTTTGGTAAGTGATATCGTTCTGTTTTGTTGTAAAACAATAACGAATATCCTTTGTTTTAGGTTTATGATGCAGCATTTTTCATTACAAGAGATGGGTCAAATGGAACGATTCTATCGGGCTAATTTTATGAATGCGCTAACGGGGTTTAAATCCCCTGTACTTATAGGCACATCAAATATTGATGGCGCACATAATCTGGCTATATTTAACAACCTTGTGCATTTGGGAGCAGATCCCGCACTTATCGGATTTGTAAACCGCCCCAGATCAGCAGCGCCACATACGCTGGCTAATATCGAATCGACAGGCGTTTATACCATAAATCATATTTCACAATTATTTATTCAACAGGCACATCAAACCAGTGCCAAGTATCCGGAGGGTGTTAGTGAATTTGAAAAAACAGGATTGACGGTGCAACAAATTGAGCACACGAAAGCGCCTTTCGTTGCGGAGAGTCCTCTGAAATTTGCTTTAGTATTAAAAGAAATTATCCCGGTAAAATTCAATAACAGTTTTTTTGTTATTGGGGCAATAACGGATATTTATCTGGATGATATTAAGATAGAAGAGGATGGATGTATGGATTTGGAAAATGGAGGAATTGTTGCTTCTCTTGGAATAAATGGGTATTACAGCACAAAAAAAATTATAAAATTGCCTTACGCAAAACCGTAATAATCGCAGGATGATTTGTTTGATCTTTTACAGTTTACCTTGAGATTATTTTCTGCATAGTTGCTTTAAATCAGTAGACACGGCAACCATTACTGCTATGAGAAAAACGTCAATGAAAACAAATACAACTTTTAGCTTTTGCCTTTTGACCTTTGACTTGAATTTGTAGCCTCGTCAGGAATCGAACCTGAATCTGGAGCTTCGGAAACTCTTATACTATCCATTGTACTACGAGGCCAGTAAAATGTAAAATTACTTAAAATGAAGGAAGCACTTGA
>Ga0315906_10004696_pt1 | contig 17411 bp, 15 predicted proteins | sample LakEriMetagenome_4_FD_203526 | JGI IMG/M metagenome (GOLD analysis project Ga0315906, IMG submission 203526) | Freshwater fungal communities from buoy surface, Lake Erie, Ohio, United States - Buoy 2 MA122 | ecosystem: Environmental > Aquatic > Freshwater > Lake > Lake biofilm | place: USA... | reverse complement strand
TCCATCCCTTCATGCCCTTCATCACCGAAGAGCTGTGGCACGGCATGGGCTTCAACGCCGACCTTCCTGAAAACCAAGGCGGCAAGAGCATCATGTTCGCCCCGTGGCCGAAACCGCTCGATGCGGACGAACTCGCCCACTTCGGCATCCTTCCCGAGGACGAACAGGCCGCGAACGACAAGTATAAGGCCGTGGAGCTTGGCCGTGGTCTGAAGAGCACCTTCAATATCAACAAAAAGGTTCGTTTCGTGCTCAAACCGGCCTCCGAACTGCCTGCGCACGAAATCGAGGTCCTGCGAATCCTTCTCAATGCGGAGCCCTTGGAGGTCGATGCGGCCTTCCAGCCGAAAAAAGGCACTCCAGCGGCTCTGACGCCTCTTGGCGAGCTTTTCTTGCCTCTCGACGGTTTGATCGATGTAGAGGCCGAAAAGGCCCGCGTCGGCAAAGAAGTCGCCAAGGTCGAATCCGAGCTCGAAAAGGTCACCGCGAAACTCGCCGACACAAACTTCACCTCCAAAGTCCCGCAAAAGGTGCTCGACGAGCATCAGCAACGAAAGACCGACTGGGAAGAGAAGCTCGCGAAGCTGAAGGTGATGCTCGAAGCGCTCGGTTAAACCGTTCAACCTCGCGCCACAATCTGTTCGATCGCCCACGCGGCATGCTCGGCGATCAGCGGATGAAGATCGGCGGCGGCTTGTTGGAGGGCGGGAAGGTCTTCCGCCGTGCCGGTGTTGCCGAGAGCCACGCAGACGTTCCTCAGGAAGGCGTGGCGCTTGATGCGCTTGATGGGTGATTTGGCAAACAACGCCCGAAACTCGTCTTCGGTGAGCGAAAGGAAATCGCGCAGGCTTTTCGCGAAGACGCTCTGACGGGCTTGGAAGGCGGCTTCGTGACTGGCTTGGGCGAAGCGATTCCAGGGGCAGGCTTCGAGGCAGTCATCGCAACCGTAGATGCGGTCGCCGATTGCTTGGCGAAACTCGAGTGGGATGCTGCCTTTGTGCTCGATGGTGAGATACGACACGCAGCGCCGCGCATCCATCGTGCGCGGCCCGGTGATGGCCTGCGTGGGGCAGGCGTCAATGCATCGCGTGCATTTCCCGCAGAAGTCACGGGCCGGTTCATCGGCCGGCAGCTCGAGCGTGGTGAGCACCTCGGCGAGGAAGAACCACGTCCCGAGCTGGCGATGGATCTGCATCGTGCTTTTGCCACCCCAGCCGAGTCCGGCCTCACTGGCAAAATCCCGCTCCAACATAGGCCCGGTATCGACATAGCGTCGCGTGATGCCACCTTGCGCATTGAGGAAGTCTTCGAGGGCCTTCAAACGCTTCTCGATGAGATCGTGGTAGTCCTCATTCCATGCGTAGCGGGCGATGCGGTAGTCGGTGACGGGTTTCGTGCCTTGGAAATAGTTTGTGGCGAGCACGATGACACTTTTCGCACCTTCGAGCACGAGCCGAGGATCACTGCGGCGCTCCATGTTTTTGGCCATCCAGGCCATCTCGCCATGTTTGCCCTCGGCGATCCATTGCTGGTAAAGTTCACGATGCTTCGCAGGGGCTGCCGTAGTCACGCGGCAGTCATCAAAGCCCAGCTCACGTGCTTTCACACGGAGGGCGGCTTTGAGTTCGGCGGGCGTCATGAGCTACATCCTTCTTTTGCGGCAGAGGTTTCTCAATGCTCAATTTAGTCCGCTCATGTCTCCCTGCCCGCATCTCCCATCGCCTGATCGTGCTTACACCTCGGAGGATATCGCGGCGCTAGGTCACCACCGGGGGGTAGCATTTGTCGAAACGTGCCTGAAGTATGCGCAGTGCCTGTGGCTGGAGGGTTTCCCTGCCAAAAGCATCCTGCTCATCAATCGCGCGATGTCTGTGCCCTGCGATGCGGTTGAGCCACCGTATCGGGCAATCGCTTGGATGCTGCAAAATCGTCCGCAGGGTCGCTTCATCGGCAATCCGCGGCGGCACTGGCAGCACTACGCGACGCGGATGAACGAAGGCCACAAAGAACTGCGCATCTGGCGAGCGTGGGCCTGCTGGTTCCTCGCGTGCCGGATTTTGCCGGAGGCGGAGTTTCCGGCAGATCATGAGCAGATTCGCGAGGAAGGCATCGTGGAGCCTTCGAGGCTGGACATTGCCGCGCATCTGCCGCCAGCGGACTTCGCGGCATGGTCGAAGGTGCTTTCGGATTTGGGTGTGGAATTGGCCGAGCCACCACCCGTGCGCATCCGACGCATCGGGAGCAGCGAACTGCCAGTGGTGAAGCGTCTGGCGCATGAGATCTGGCATGCCAGCTACCCGGGCATCATTCCCGTGGGCCAAATCCACTACATGCTGAGAATCTGGTATGAGCCGGGTGCGATGGCGCGCGAGATGGAGATGCGCGGCGTTTGGTTTGCGCTGATTGAGGTGCAGCATCTGGGCGCGGTGGGCTATGTGAGTTTTGAGAAGCTGCCGGAGGAGTCGGTCATCTTCATTAACAAGCTCTATCTCCTGCCTCAGATGCATGGCCGCGGCTTGGGTGCGGCGGCTTTGACATGGACGACCGATCGTGCCCGAGAGAACGGTGCTGAACGCATACGGCTGCGGGTGAACAAAAAGAACGCCATCGCCATTCGCGCCTACCTGCGCCATGGTTTTACCTTCAAGGAAGACATCGTGACGGACATCGGCAGCGGCTACGTGATGGACGATTATGTGCTGGAGAAGGTGATTCGTCCGGTGTCGGGTGGAGGAAATCTGCCCGCTTGATTGACAAGAGGAGATGCCTGCTTCTTCATTCAACTACATGACTCCAACCCTAACCGATTTTCCGTCCGTAATCGCCCCTTCGAATGCTTACATGGTCCCCACCGTCATCGAGGCTGATGGCCGAGGTGAGCGCGCCTACGACATCTACTCCCGCCTGCTGAAGGACCGCATCATCTTCCTTGGTGGAGAAGTGAATGACACAATGGCGTCAATCATCATTGCTCAGCTGCTGTTCCTCCAAATGCAGGACCCGAAGAAGGACATCAACGTCTACATCAACAGCCCCGGCGGCAGCGTGACCGCAGGCCTCGCGATCTACGACACGATGCAGTTCCTCACCTGTGATGTTTGCACCTACAGCATCGGCCTTGTGGCCTCGATGGGGGCGGTGTTGCTTTCCGCCGGCACAAAGGGCAAGCGCTATGCCCTGCCCAACTCTGACATCATGATCCACCAAGTCTCGGGTGGTGCTCGAGGCACTGCGAGTGATGTGGAACGCACGGTAGAATACATGTTCGGCCTCAAAAAGCGTCTCAACCGCATCCTTGCTCATCACACCGGCAAATCGGTGGAGCAGATCGAGCGCGACGCCGATCGCGACAACTACATGTCTGCTGCGCAAGCGGCCGAATACGGCCTGGTGGACAAAGTGCTTGAGTCCAAGCGTGACGTCGGCAACGGCGAGACCAAGTGATTCAGATAGCCTGTTTTAGACTGTTACTCAAAAAGGATGTCTGACATGGCTGGCGAGCGCGGCGGCCTTCGTGGCAACGAAAGAGCGAGGAGGCTATTGCAACAATAGCTAACGAACCAATGACGTTGCCCCGTTGCCGGGAATCAGGCAGACATTTTGAGGATCGGTCTAAACTCAAGAAAAGCGGGAATCACATTTTCGCCTTTTTTGCGCCCCCTCACCGACGCAGTCCCTGCATGCGAGCGTGGAAGGATTCGAGCATCGGGGCCATCTCCAGCTTCGCGCCGAGCGGGGCTTCTTTGAAGAAGAGGCCCATATCCTTGGTGAAATTTTTCTCAAAGCCTGCGGGGTCCATGTCGATGAGTATCTGCATTTCCGGGTTCTTCGCAGTGCGCTTCTTGATGTCACGGTGAATGCTTCCCACGATGCGGCGACGGTCCTCAGCGGGGAGTTTGTCGATGCCCTTCATCACCGCGTTGAAGTGCTCCTCGACCACGCGGCCGATGTACTCACTCTTTTCCTCGTCGGTGAGGGACTTCATGAAGCGATCGATGGTCTCCTCGCCATCCTCACGCATGAGAGCGCGTTGAGAAAAGTCGAGCTTCACGACGGATGAGATCACTTTGTCGAGATGCTTCATACGCTGCTCATGAGCCAGGTGCTCGTCCCCAAACCACGGAGCCTGGCTCATTAGAGACAATGTCTTTTCGGGCGTAAACACAGAGTCTTCCGTGGCCCACATAACGACCGCCACACCCGCCCAGACAAGGACGAGAAAAGCAATCACTTGAAGCCAGAGACGCTGGGATTGCATAGAGGGATCAACGTTGACCGAAGCGGCGGCTGATGATGGAGAGAAACTCCCCGGACTCCTCGACTTTGAGCTTTTTCGTGAGGGCGAAATAGATGGCCGCACCAGCAGTGATGGTGACTCCAAGGGTGGCACAACGGGCGATCATGCTCAAATGTGGCCAATCCGCCATCAACGTGTATTTGGACGCGAGGCAAAGTCCACCCATCGCGCCAGTAGCGAGACCAATACGACTCAGTGACGCGATCAGTGAGGTGGTTTCTAGACCTTTCGCAAACTTTCGCATGGCTAGGTAAAGCACGGTGAAGTTCAGAGCCAGACCGATAGCCGTGCCCCAAGCGAGAGCGGTGTGGTCCCATCTCAGCACAAAGACGGTGAAGGCATTCGCGGCCGCAGTGAAAGCGATCACAGCAAGGGAGGTGTACATCGGAATGAAGCGCTTGCCGATGGTATAGAAGGACGGCTGCAGCACCTTGATCGCGGCGTAGAAGACAAGGCCGAAGGCAAAAGCTTGGAGCGGCGCAGCGGTCTGCGCCACATCGTAGGCTTTCACGCGGCCGTGCTCAAAAATGACGGAGATGATTTCGTGCGAAAGCAGCGCCAACCCCGCCGCGCAGGGCAGCGTGAGGAAGAGCACGAGGCGCAGACCTTTCGCCAAAGCACCGCGAAACGCCGGTGTGATGCCTTCCGTGGCCAGACGCGAGAGCATCGGCAGCGTCACCGTGGCAACAGCCACGCCGAACAGGCCGAGCGGCAGTTGCTGAAGCCTTTGCGCATAGCCGAGCCAGCCTGCGGCAGCCTCTTGTCCAGGTGTAAACGAGGCAAAGATCGAATTTAGGAACACATTCACCTGTGTGCCGCCCGCTGCGACGAGCGAGGGCCACATCAGGTGTAGCACCTCCTTCACGCCGCTATCATTCCAGCCAAAATCAACACCAAATCGAAAACCCGCCCTCTTCAAGGATGGGATCTGCACTGCGAGTTGCATCACGCCACCGATCAGCGTGCCCACCGCGAAGCCTGCAAGCCCCTTTTCCGTGATCACGCCAACGCGAAACGGCATGTCGATGATCCACGCGCAGGCGTAGCCACCGATGATGCAACCGAGGTTGAAAAATGCGGATGCTACCGCCGGGACAAAAAAAACTTTTTTGGCGTTCAACATGCCCATCACCAGCGCCGTGAGGGATACGATGGTGATGAAGGGATACATGATCTGCGCCAGCCACACGCCCAAAGCCACGCTGCTTTCATCTTTCCACCCGAGTGTGAGTAGCGGGAAGATCACAGGTGCTAGCGCGGTGCCTGCCGCCGCCACCATCGTCATGTAGCACAGCGAGAGGGACATCATTTTCCTTCCAAGGACCCAGGCGGCTTCATCACCCTCGATTTGGATCTTCTTCGAGAAAGTGGTCACAAAGGCTGTCGAGAGCGCTCCTTCGGCAAAAAGGTCCCGCAGCATGTTCGGCGTGCGGAAGGCCATCGTGAAGATGCCGGCGAATTTCATGCCAAAAACGCCGCCAAGCACTTGATCACGCACGAGCCCGAGGATGCGGCTGCACAAGATGGCGACAGAGACGATGCCGGTGGATCGGGCTTGGCTGGACATTGGATGAAGGTGGGATTGAAGCCCGAAGCCCGGATGAAAGCAAGATGTGCCGTGTGCAGGTGCGATGAAATCGGTTTCGCGTTCACTTCCTCACCCCAAACAATGCCTTCAGGAAGGGCGCATCCTTGAAGTCGCCACCTCGGCCTAGCCGCACGATGATGAGATCCAGAGAGGGTAGGACGTAAAGCCGCTGACCGTAACTGCCAATGCAGGCGATGAGATCCACTGGCGCAGCTTTGCTCAGGCAAATGTTTTTCCAAGATTGGGCCACGAGCTTCCGCTCCATCATCGTCTCTACGTCGATTTCACGGCTGCTTGCCGAGCCCGCCGCCTGGTTGTTCCAGAAGCCGTAGGCATAGGCCGCGTTCGCCTTGCTACCTCGGCTCACTTCAGCGAAGAAACCTTTATCGGTATCGAGCACAGGTTCCCCGCTTTCGAGAATCATGCGACCGAGGCGGCTCCACTCGCGGGCCGTCTGCATCCATCCAGCGGCCAACAGCGGCATACCTTTGCCATCCGGCAGGTAACGTTGCGAACCGAGGCCAAGCGGCACGAGCACCTCGCGCTCCAAGAAACGTATGGGCGATTTGTTGACGAGCCTTCTCGCCAGCACCTCGTGAAACACTTGGAGGCTCGCAGGACCATAAAAGAACTTTTCGCCTGGCTTCGCGAGGCTGCGGGCCTTCAACGCGGCGGCCGTGCGGTCTGAATGGTTGTTCTCATGCAGCTCCGGCATCGGTGAAAGTCCACTGCTGAAGTTGAGCAGGTCACGAATGACGATCGTGCGCTTCGTTTTGTCCTGAGACCACTCTGTGATCGTGTCGGCCACAAGCTCGTCGAGCTTCAAAATCCCCTTCTCGGCCGCGACAAGGGCTGTAAGACTCCAAAAGGCCTTCGTTCCGCTGTAAATCTTCTGCGGGATGCTTTTGCCGCCACCGTTCGCATAGGTCTCGCGGATGGTTTTGCCCTTTAATTGGACCAAGAAGGCCGTGCCACCGGTTTGAAGCGAATAAGCTTCGGCAGTGGCCAAATCCAGCGCCCGCAGCGGATGCGAAGCTGCAAGTAGGCAGACAGAAAAACACATGAGGGACTTCACTGCGGCAGACCCTAGAGCCTATCCGGCGGCTTGGCACCCGAAAGCTCGGCCTAGTGACCAAGCCGTTGTTTGCCTTCCGGCCGGTCTCTGCCATCATGCACACCGTGACTGAAGTCATCCGAATCCCCGGCAGAGCTTTCCTGCATTTCATTTCTTACATGGGCCAGATCGCCTTTCTGGTGCGCGATCTGATGATCGCATTCACCAACCATGTTTGGCGGCTGAACTTGGTGGCCCAGCAGATCGTCTCCATCGGCTATGGCTCGCAGGCGGTCGTGATCGTGACCGGCGCCTTCACCGGCGCGGTCTTCACCTTCCAGACTTATGCGAAGTTCAAAGACTTCGGCGTGGAGAGCAGCGTAGGAGCCATCGTATCCGTGGCGTTGTGCCGTGAACTGGGGCCTGTGCTCGCCGGCCTCATGGTCGGTGGCCGCGTGGGTGCCGCAATGGCTGCGGACATTGGCACCATGAAAGTCACGGAGCAGGTGGATGCCCTCCGGGTGATGGGCGTGCACCCGGTGGACTACCTCGTGCTGCCGCGCTTCATCGCTATGATGATCTCCATGCCCATGCTGGTGGCGGAGTCGATCTCCTTTGGCCTACTGGCCTCTTACTTGGTGGCCGTATATGGCTACGGCATTCCAGCCCCTTGGTTCCTGAGCCATATGGTCGACCATACCAACCAGTGGGACATCGTCATCGGCATGATCAAGGGCTTTGTGTTTGGCATCATCATCACCCTCGTGGCCTGCCACCAGGGTCTGCGTGCGGAAAATGGTGCAGTCGGCGTTGGCATCGGCACCACGCGAGCAGTCGTCATCAGCTCGCTGGTGATGCTCATCGCCAATTTCTTTCTCTCCATCCTGCTGAATTACATCTGGCCGCTGGGCAACAACGTCTAGCCTGAACCCGCCGCATGATCGATCGAACCCAAGAGCCCTTCATCCGCATCCGCGGCCTGCACAAGCGCCTCGGCTGGCAGGAAATCCTGCGCGGCATCGACCTTGATGTCTGGCGCGGCGAAACGCTCTGCATCATTGGCCCCAGCGGTGAGGGCAAGACTGTGACCATGAAGCACGTCATTGGCCTGATGCAGCCCGATGCTGGCATCATTCGGGTGGATGGCATCCAGGTCAATGGCCTACGCGAGCGTGAATTGGCGCCCGTGCGCCAGCGGGTAAGCATGCTCTTTCAAAATGCCGCGCTCTTTGACAGCCTGACTGTGGAGCGAAACGTGGCTTTTCCTCTTCTTGAGGCCGGTCTGCGTGACAAGAAGGAGATCAAGGAGCGCGTGCGTGATGCCCTTGAAGTCGTGGGCCTCTCCAAACATGGAGACAAACTACCGGTGAATCTCTCCGGTGGCATGCGCAAGCGTGCCGGAATCGCCCGCGCCATTGTTACCAGAGCCCAGTGCATTCTTTACGATGAACCCACCTCATCACTCGACCCGGTCGTCTCCGATGTGATCGACACCGTCATTCTGCGCCTTCAGGAACGCCATGGCATCACCTCGCTTGTCGTCACGCACGACATGAAAAGCCTCTTCAAAATTGCCGATCGCATCGCGATGCTCAAAGATGGTCTTCTTCGCTTTCTCGGCACAAAGGAAGAGCTCCGCGCCAGTGAAGATCCCGTTGTTCAAGACTTCATCAACGGTCGCGCCGAGGTCGATTTCTAAACCACCCTCTCCAAACCCTGATCCTTCACTCACACCACCATGGAAGAACGCGACAAAAAAACCGAGCTGCTCGTCGGGCTGTTCCTAACCGTTGGGCTCATCATGCTCAGCCTCCTCGTGCTGCAATTCGGCAGCGTGCGTGACCTCTTCAAAGGAAGCTATTTCCTAAGCGTCAGCTTTCCCAACGCTTCCGGCCTCAAAGAAGCCTCGCCCGTCGTGCTTGCCGGCAAACGCATTGGTAAGGTAAAAAACAAACCACGGCACAACGAAACCTACACCGGCGTCATCATCGACCTCGAAATCTTCGAAGGCGAAAAAATTCCCTCCGGCTCTACCTTCACCGTCACGACCGCAGGACTCATGGGGGATGCATATGTGGACATTGAGCCTCCAAAGCACCTCACCGAAGAATTCATTAGCGAAACTCAAGACGGCATCATCAAGGGTCAGGAGGCCGGTGGCCTCAGCGATCTCCAGAGCGCTGCGGAGCGCATCGGCAAGCAAGTTAGTTCGGTGCTGGAAGATGACCTCAAGCCCGCGCTAACCGAAATCAAGCAGGCCATGACCAAAGTAAATCAGGAGGCCCTTTCCAAAGACACCATCGAGAAATTCAAGAACGGCATGACAAAGCTCGACTCCACGCTCACGCGTGTGGATGAGAAGCTCCTGAATGAAGAAAACGCGAAAAATCTCAAAGAAGCCATCGCCGAACTCAAAGAGGCAGCCACTAGCTTCAAGAATGCTTCCTTAGCCATTGAAGACAGCTCAAAGAAAATTTCACCGCTCATCGACAAGCTGGACGCACCCATCGCCAAAGTGGACAAGGCCATGACCACGGCAGACGATGCCATGAAGTCCATTAAAGAAGCGGCCGATAGCTTCTCCATGGCGGCCAAAAACATCACCAACGGCAAAGGACTCCTTGGCGCCCTCATCAACGACCCACAGATGAAGGCTGACTTCCGAGACTTAATCTACAACGCTAAGGTGAATGGCTTTATCTGGTATAAAAACACCGCGGACAAAGAGCGTGCAAAGCAGGTTGCTCCACAGCCTGAGCCCGCCAAGCGCAAATCGCTCTTCGGAAACTGATCAGTGTGCGATTTGCACGCCGCGCAGGCCAACCTCACCCTCGAACGCGATGAAATTCGCCTGATTTTTCTCCGCGGAAAAAATGGCATGTTTAGCTTTCGCAGTGGTGCCAGCGCATTGGACGGTCAATTCGTCATTTTGGAAGGTGAGGCGCACCGTGAGCCATTCGCTCGTCTTAAACTTCACCCGTGTTTTGGCCAGAGACAGCATCTCGGGCGAAATGAGCGTGATGTCGAGATTCGCGCGTGAAAGCACCACACGGAAGCTGTGCGCCTGATCGACGGTATGAATGCGCAGCGAGTGCCGATCCGCATCTCCGAGACGAATCTGGAACTCCAGCACGCCATTGAGCATCTTCAGCGGCCCGGTGAATGGCGCGCCTTTGTCGCCCGCTTTCGCAAACCACGCGCCATCGCGCTGCGTCCAGCCTTTGAACTTCATCAGATCAAGTGGATCGGCATTCTTCAGCGGCGGCAGCGGCTCAAACGCGGCCTTTGACTTCACGCCTGCGGGCGGCAGTTCACGGCTGTAGCCGCCGTCACGGTAGCGATTCAGCAATACTTCGAGCTCTGTGACAACCTCAGGATGCGCCGCGGAGAGGTTCTTCTCTTCCGCGATGTCATTTTTCAGATCAAACAGCATTCGCTGATACTGCGAGGCATGCGCCTTCTTCGCCGAAGGCTTCACATCATCCGCTGGAACACCTTCGATCCATTTGTGCGGCCCTTTGCGAATCGCAAAGACGCCATCCGCGCTATGCACGATCACATCCGGCCGCAGCGAGTCTTCATATTTTTCACCCAGCCAAGCCTTCGAGATGTCGTGGCTATCCTCCGCACCTTCGCTGACTTTCGGCAAGGCATAGCCCGTAATCTTCGCCACGCTGGCCAAGGTATCGACGATGCTGATCGTTTCATCGCAGACCGTTCCCGCAGGCACGTGACCAGGCCAACGCACGAGGTACGGCACGCGGAAACCACCTTCCCACACATCATGCTTGCCTCCGCGGAACGGCCCCACGGGCTTCAAGCCGGCCTTCTGCGCATCGGTTTGCACGAGATTGGCATTCTCCGGCTTGTTCACGCCGCCGTTGTCGCTTGTAAAGATGACTAACGTGTCCTTGGCGAAGCCTTTTTGATCCAGCACATCGAGCACGCGGCCCACACTGAGGTCCAGATCGCTGATGAAATCGCAAAACGGCCCGCCTTTGCTTTTGCCCGCCGTGCCCTTCGATGGCGTGATAGGGTTGTGCACGGCCACCGGCGTGAAATAGACGAAAAAAGGCTTCTCCGCGCTCTGCTGGCCGATCCAGTTCACGATCTTGTCCGTGAGCGTCTCCATCACGTTTTCGTCCACACGCTTTGGGGCATTCAAATCGAGCGTTTTGACCGCTTTGCCCTTCTGCTGACCCATCGTGACATACGGCGGACTTGGCTGCGATGGGTTTTTCTTGTTCAAACCGGCCACCCAGTGGTTTTCGACATACACACCGGCCATATCGCCATGATTGCTCGGCACGCCAAAGTGGTAGTCGAAGCCGATTTCGAGCGGCCCGGGCTTCAACTCCTTCGTGTAATCACAGCGCTCCGCCATGCCGTAACCAAGATGCCATTTGCCAACGGCGGCACAGTTATAGCCTTGTGATTTGAGCATCGAAGCCATCGTCAGCCGAGTCGTCTCGATGTGCAGCGGCGCCACCGTGCTCAAGACCTCGCTGATGAGCGATGTGCGCCAGCAGTAGCGGCCTGTCATCATCGCGTAGCGTGTGGGCGAGCAAACGGACGAAGTTGTGAGCGCATCCGTGAAGCGGCGGCCTTCCTTCGCAAACCGGTCGAGGTTCGGCGTGCTCACCAACTCCGGATTCGCGCCATAGCAGCCGACGCTGCCCCAGCCGTAGTCATCACTCAGGATCACGACGATATTCGGCTTCGCGGCAAAGAGCGATGAGCAAAGGGCGAGGAAGAGAAAAGCACGTTTCATGGCCGCGCGAGAACGGCGAAACCGGCGGCGCATTTCATCTCACTTCACGAGAATCTCCCGCTCGGTGGCATCGATCTCCGCTTCCCAGGCTTTGAGACGCTCTTGGAGGTCTTCGACGATTTCAGGATGCTGGTAACCGAGGTTCGTGCGCTCGCCGATGTCGGCTTCGAGGTCGAAGAGCAGGTCCATCGTGTTGCCATCGTTGATGTACTTCCATTTGCCGTGGCGGATGGCCTTCTGCTTGCGATTCGAGCGGTCGATTCGCCAAAAGAAAGTGCGGTCGACGGGCTTGGCATCGCTAGTGAGCAGCGGGACGAGGTCGATGCCGTCGAGGAGCTTTCCGGGTGGCGTTTTGGCACCTGCGGCAGCAGCGAAGGTGGCGTGCAAATCCATCGTGATGGCCATTTGCGAGGTCGTTTTGCCTTTCGGTAGTTTCGCCGGCCAGCGCATGAGGCAGGGCACGCGAATGCCGCCTTCCCAGAGGGTGGCCTTATGATGGAAAAGCGGCGTGTTACGACTGTAGCGCTCGCCACCATTGTCACTGGAGAAAACGACCAGTGTGTTTTCCGCGAGTCCGCTTCTTTCGAGCTCGGCGAGAATCATGCCGACACCTTTGTCGATGCGCTCGACCATCGCCTTGTAAATCAAGCGGCTGCCATGATGCATGCTTTTTTTCGTGACCCTCGGTGTCTGCGGTGCATCCGGCGGCTGAAACGGTGCATGAACAGCGAGGTGGGGCACATAGAGAAAGAAAGGCTGCTTTGCATGGTCTCGGATAAATTTGGCAGCCCGGTTGTTGATCAGGTCAGTGAAATAGCCTTCGAGCTTCACAGGCTTGAGACCTTCCCGCAGCGCGTAAGTGCCGTCGTAGTAAGCATGCTGATAGTAGTCACAGTGACCTAGCAATTCGCCGAAGTACTCGTCAAAGCCCCGATTGACTGGGTTAAACTCGTCTTTGAAGCCTAGATGCCATTTGCCAAATACACCGGTCGCGTAGCCCACGGTTTTAAGCTTCTGCGCGAGCGTAATCTCGGTCAAAGGTAGTCCCAAGCCATGAAAATCCTTCTCCGCCACCCACTCGTCGTTCACGCGACGGAATTGCTCGACCTGATAACCAAAGGCGAACTCGATACCGCAGCGCTGCTGCCAGCGTCCGGTCATAAAGCCGGTGCGTGTGGGTGTGCAGACCGGCGCATTCGCATAGAAATCGGTGAACTTCACGCCCTCCGCCGCAAGTCGATCTATGTTCGGCGTGGCGATATCCGTTCCACCCATACAGCCAAGGTCGCCATAACCAAGGTCATCGGCGAGAACGAAAATGATGTTTGGAGGAGCCGCTTGGAGCGACGAGCAGAGGGCGACGAGGATGAGCAGAAGGCGCATGGCGTAGTGACGAAGGCAGCGAGCATCTTGTTTCGGTATTCTCGCGCAGGTGCAGATACCGTTTGTCACTCCGCAGCCGCGCGTTAGAACACCTACGCCATGGCAAAAGCTGTCACAGGACTGTTTGCTGATCTCGAACGAATCCTGCTCTCTGCGGAGCAGATCCAGACACGTGTGGTCCGAATGGCCGCAGAGCTAAATCGCGTTTTTGCCGGGCGCACGGTAAGCGTGGTGGCATTGATGGATGGCGCATTATTTTTTGTAGCGGACCTTTTGAGGCAGCTCGAAATACCTGTGAAACTCCATACGCTGAGCGCCAACAGCTACCACGGTGGTTTCGCGAGCAGCGGTGACGTGCGGATGGACTGGCCTGCGGACCTCAACTTCGAAGGCAAGGATGTGCTACTGCTCGATGACATCCTCGACACCGGCCTCACCCTCAGCGTTTTGCGGGACAAGATCAACGCGCAGCGGCCGGCCAGCTTGCGCACAGTCGTACTACTGGCGAAGAAGCGTGAACGTGTGCGGAATGTGACTGTCGAGGACATTGGCTTCGAGATCGAAAACGAGTTCGTCGTTGGCTATGGCATGGACTATCAAGGCCACTTTCGAAACCTGCCTTGCATCGGCATTCTGAACCCCTCCTAAGCCATGACCGTGCGCGTGCTATTTTTCTCAGTGCTCAAGGACATCACTGGCGCAGACGAGGTGCCGGTGACTTGCGGCGAAGGGTCGACGATGGGTGCTTTGCTCGAAACGCTCTTCGAACGCTGGCCTGGCCTCCGTGCCTGGGATGGTAGCCTGCTGCTGGCGTTGGATCAAAGCTATGTGAAGCGTGATGCGAAACTGCACGAGGGGGCCGAGGTGGCGGTGATGCCACCTGTTCAAGGCGGCTGAAGCCTTATTCAAGCCTTCCCCACCCAAAGCATACGCACACCGAAGACGATCAGCAGCACGCCAAAGATCTTCGTTAGCCGCTCATCGCTCATGGATTTGAGCCAACTGGACCCAAAGTAAGCCAATAGCGATGACGCAACCGCAGTGATCCCCGCCACCTGCCAGTTGACCAGCCCAGCACGGATGTTTTGAGTCGTGGCCATGAGCGCGGTGGGGATGATGATGGCCAGAGAGGTGGCAACCGCAGTCTTCTGCGACAGTCCCATCAGCAGCACAAAGCCCGGCACCATGACCACACCCCCACCCACACCGCAAAGCGCAGCAATGATGCCGCTAACAATGCCGATGCCTAGACACTTGAGGATGAAGGTAGTGGTCATGCGCGGAAAGAGCAGCGCGGCTGGCAGAAGTCGAGGATAGAAGCGCATGCCATTGCAGGTTCTTTAGACCCATGAAGCTCCTCACCACCCTCGCCGCCGCGTTTGTCCTTTCCGCCTTCTCACGGGCTGCTGCCGATCCCATCTATGAACTGCGGATTTATACCTGCCATGATGGGAAGCTCGATGCGCTGCAGAAGCGCTTCCGTGATCACACTTGCAAGCTTTTCGAAAAACACGGCATGAAGAACATCGGCTACTGGGTGCCGGTGGATGAGGACAACGGCTCGAAGACGACGCTGATCTATGTTTTGGAGCATGCGAGCCGCGAGGCAGCAAAAGAGAGTTTCAAAGCCTTCGGCACCGATCCTGAGTGGCAGGCGGCCCGAAAAGCCAGTGAGGAGGGCGGTAAGATCCTTGCGAAGGCACCAGAGTCCATTTTCATGATACCGACGAATTACTCGCCCGCTTTGAAGATCGAAAAGAGTGGCAAGCCACGCGTCTTTGAGATGCGCACCTACACCACGCCTCCCAACAAGCTCGATGCCCTGCACGCCCGCTTCCGTGATCACACGATGAAGCTTTTCAGCAAACACGGCATGAGCCACCTCGCCTACTGGACGCCGATCGATGCCGATAAAGGCGCAGGGACGAAGCTCATCTACATTCTCGCCCATGACAGCAAGCAGGCGGGCCTTGCCTCCTTCGGGGCCTTCCGTGCCGACCCGGAATGGATCCAGGCAAAAGCAGCTTCCGAGAAGGATGGCTCACTCACGATCGAACCCCATTCGGAAGGCGTAAAGAGTGTGTACATGAAGGCGGCAGACTTTTCTCCAATCCAGTGAAGCTCAGATCATTTCTTCGATCATCAATCAAATCACGACCTGAATTTTCGAGACACCTGTGATGATGACATTGGGGGCGTGGGCACGACCGTCAAAAAAGCGGATTCAAAGCATCTGAACAGCACACTTTCACCGATGGGCCGCATTTTATTTCTGGCACAGGCGCGCTTCTCCACGCACCATTCTGCCGATGAAAACGACCCTTCCTCCAATCTTGGAGTCCAAGCTCGCAGACTTTCGCCGGCGCGTTTGGGTAGTGAAGGTGCTGGAGGGCCTGCTTGCTGGAGTAGCAGGGGTCTATGTGTCATGGCTGATGTTGTTTGTTCTGGATCGTTTCATCGACACGCCCGTTTGGGCGCGCTGGATGCTCATGCTGGGTGGTTCGGCGGTGTTGGGTCTTGGGCTGCCGCTCAAATGGCATCGGTGGGTGTGGCGTCAGCGCCGTCTTGAAGACGCGGCTCGCCTGCTCAAGCGCACCTTCCCACGCCTTAGCGATCAACTGCTCGGCATCGTGGAGCTTTCACGGCAAGAAGACACAAGCCGCAGCGAGCGGCTGGTACAGGCTGCTGCACAGCAGGCGGCTGACGCGGTGCGAGACAAAGAGCTCAACTCTGCCATGCCAACCCGTGTTCTCACGCGCTGGACCTGGGCGGCGAGTTTGCTGATGCTCCTTTTCGCTCTTGCGTGGTTTGGTCTTCCCCTTGCTACGAAAAACACAATGGCCCGATGGCTGATGCCGTGGAAGAACATTGAGCGCTTCACCTTTGCGCGCATCGTGCCGCTGCCTGAAAAGCTCGTCGTGCCGCTCGCAGAGCCGGTGAAGCTCACGGTAAAGCTCGACAAAGAAACGCGCTGGTCGCCGCAAGGCGCGAAGGCGAGCCTCGAAGGCCAGCCGCTCATTCAAAGCACGCTCAAAGACGGCGCGTATGTGCTCGCCCTGCCGCCGCAGAAGGACGACGCCACCTTGAAGCTCTCGCTTGGCGACGTGCGCGAGCAAATCGCCGTACTGCCGCGGGCGAGACCGGAACTCACGACGCTCGCCGTGCGCACGAAGCTGCCAGCGTATCTGAAATACCAAACGCAGCCCGTCATCGAGGTGCGCGGCGGTTCGTTGAGCGTGTTGAAAGGTGCGCAGGCCTCCATCGAAGCCACCGCGAGCCGCGAACTCGCCAGCGCCTCGCTCGATGGCCAATCGCAGACGGTTTCCGGCGACAAAATGACGACGAGCTTCAGCGAGCTCGCCGCGGACGCGGAGAAAACGATGACGTGGAAGGATCGCGATGGCCTAGAACCCCGCGAGCCGCTCGTGCTGCGACTGCACGCGGTTGAGGACGAGGCGCCGAGGCTTGCTGCGCGTCGCGAATCGCTTGAGCAGGTCGTTCTCGATACCGAAGTCGTGACCTTCGAAGTCGATGCGCAGGATGATTTTGGCATTCAACGCGTCGGTCTCGAATGGCGCAGCGTAAACGACGAATCCACCAAGGGCGACAAGATCGCCGCGGCCGGTGAACCGGAGAAGAAGACTCTCAACGCGAAAGCCACCTTCTCCGCCGTGCGCGATGGCGTGACGCCGCAAACGCTCGAAATCCGTGCCTGGGCCGAAGATTACCTGCCGGGGCGCAAACGCGCCTACTCCGCCGCTTTCCAGCTTCAGATTCTCAACAAGACGGATCACGCGCTCTGGCTCACCGAGCAGTTCGGCAAATGGCTCGAATCCGCCCGCGAAACCTACGAACGCGAGCAGCAGCTACACGCCACGAATCGCGAACTGCGCCAGATGAAGCCCGAGGAGCTTGATCGGCCTGAAAATCGCCGAAAAGTCGCTCAACAAGCCAGCGCGGAAACCGCGAATGCCGCGCGACTCGGCGCTCTCAATCAAAGCGGTCGCAGCCTCGTCCAACAGGCCACGCAGAATGATGAGTTTGATGCCCAACGCCTCGAAAGTTGGGCCACGATGCTCCAATCGCTCCAAGATATCGCATTGAAAAAAATGCCGAGTGTCGCGGATCTGCTCAAACAGAGCGCCGGAGCGAAAACTCAGACCAGTCAATCCGGCCAACAAAGTCAAAAATTCTCCGCTCAACAGCTCGCAAACGGCGAACAATCACCGAAAAGCGGCTCACAAAGCAAACCGAGCGATGAAGAGCAAAAGAAGGCCAACATGCCGAGCATCGCGGATCGCGAAGGTTCGATGAGCAA
>Ga0315906_10004692_pt1 | contig 17417 bp, 7 predicted proteins | sample LakEriMetagenome_4_FD_203526 | JGI IMG/M metagenome (GOLD analysis project Ga0315906, IMG submission 203526) | Freshwater fungal communities from buoy surface, Lake Erie, Ohio, United States - Buoy 2 MA122 | ecosystem: Environmental > Aquatic > Freshwater > Lake > Lake biofilm | place: USA: Lake... | reverse complement strand
GATGCGACTGCACATCGAGGCCGGAACAAGATGCAGCGCGTGTCGCAACCACAAGAACGGTATCCAAGCCTTCAAAAACAATATCTTGAATAAGTGCGAAAGGTAGATCCACATAGGACTCGCCTGCAGCGAATACAACAGAATCGGGCATCGGTTGATAATCTTCACCCGCCATGGCATTTCCGAGCCATTGCAATTGAATGACCTCCTGTTCAGAGGCCGGAGCCGGAAGGGATAAACGGATAGCCCCTTCAGAGCAGAGTTCATAGACCGTGTTATCCTCCGGACCATCCACATTCATTTGAAGCGAAGCAGATGCGGCATAGCTCGATGTAAAGCTATTTTGTTTCAGAAATACACCTGAGTCCAGTTCCTGATCGGAAGCATCACAAATGGCTATTTTAACGTGATAGGTTTCGCCGCAGATAACCGGCGACCGTGCCGTCAGCACATCCGTATAGCCATCATATTGCATGTAGTATTCATTCGTCGGAAGCGAACTGTTTGGGGTGATGGAAGCCTGGTATATTTCATCATCGGAGTATGGTTGGTTGAAGAACTCGCAATTCATGCAAGGGCCGGAGGCTGCCTCACCATTATTGATGGTGTTTACCGACACCGGTGTTTCGGCACCCGGAATCACAGCGAGGTTCACAGCGTTTCCGTTGAAAGGCCCGCTGATACCCGGACCACTGAGGAAGAATCCGAACACATCGTTGTATTGAGAGCTCACATAGGAATTATATTCCTCCGAAGCCCACACGTATTCGAAGCTAAGTGTATCGAAAGGCGCCACAAAATCGAATTCGATGACGGTGATATCATTGACGCTATTGCCACCGTTGGCCTTTACGAGGGTCATCAGATCGGTGTCTACAAAACCAAAATTTGACGCACCAAAGGAGGTGAACGAAGTGGCATTATTTGGTCCCGCCATTCCGGAAGCAGCACCTGTCGAGATAGCCATTCCGGCGTCCATACCCAGGTTGCAGTCAACGCATTCAAACGCCGCCACCGAAGGCAACCAAACCTGCAGCGTGTCGCCATTCACGGAAATGTTGAAGGCCTCCACTCCCGGCCCGAGCAACGTATTCTGCAGCACAGAGGCCACGTTTTGGTTGGGGTTGATGAGGAGTTGGGCGTTGGCCGAAGCTGCCAAAGCCATGAGGAATACCAATAGAGAAACACGCATGGGGCGAAGGTAGGATGGGGGTCCGAATACTAACTAAACAAGCCCGAATTCTCAAAACCCAATCTAAAATTTCGATATTCCATAAAATTCAGTACCCTGAAAAGACGAAATGCGTATGTTATTTATATACATTCGTCGCAGCTAATTACCGAAGACATCATACGTCTTAACCAATTAACCAATGAAATTACTACTTTCCATGTCCTGGAATACCCTACCGTCAGGTATTCCAACCCGTTCCAAATTCACAGCAAAAATGCTGACTGCAATGGTAAGCCTTCTTACCGCTTCCACTGCACTCTTTGGTCAAACCTTGCTTTTCGAAACATTTGAAACAAATGATGCATTGCCCGGATCATTGCCTTCAGGATGGGTCACGAATTCAGTCTATTCATTGGATTCAAGTTCAACGACACAAGCATTTAAAATTTGGGACGATGAATTGATTAATTCATCGGGCCGATGGGGAGTTCCGAATCGAGTTGGTAGTTCACGATTCGCCGCTGCAAATGACAGGGCAACCCCCTGCGATTGCATCTATCAAAATAGCTATCTCGAAACACCTTCACTCGATTTCACAGGAGTGACGAACCCGGGAATGCGCTTTGTAATTTTCAATGATGACTTCCGAATCGGCGCAACAGCATATGTCACATACTCAACAAACAACGGACTATCTTGGACAGCCGTTCAGTATTATCCGAACACCAATAATTCATTGCCCGAGCATCCCAGCCAATGGAAAATGGTGGCTCTCAATCTGGATACACTTGTAAATGAGCCCAATGTCCGTATACGACTTAATTGGTATGATGCTGACGAATTGACAAATGGAATTGCTATCGACGATATCTACATCGGTAGCTTGTCTGAATATTCGATTAGCAATGAGCGATTGAATTACGGTAACTACGTAGCGCCTAATTTTTCTTCATTGAATTCATCCTACACGATGATTCCACTTAGCCAAGTCCACGCTGTAAGCGCAACGTCCATGGTATACAACAGTGGTTTACTACCCGTGACAAATGTTGAGCTATCGATTGAAATAGAGAAAGAGGGCTTATCACTAGGTACATGGAATAGCTCAACGCTTTCACAACTAGATTACCTGCGAAAGACCTACCTGACAGCACAGACCAACTTCACACCTACCGAAATAGGAAATTACTCGATAACGAGTGAAGTTACTATCCAGAACACGGATGGCACATTGAACGATGACATATCATCTACCTCGTTTCAGATAACCGAATGCACATTCGCCTTGGATCAGGGAGATGCTATTGGCGGTTATGTCATTGATCCCGGTGAATTTGCCGGAAATGTTTTTGACATCTATCAGAGCGAATCCATACAAGCTGTTCAGGCATCCATTTATGCCGGAACCCCGGAAGGGGCCAACCTCTATGCAACCATATCCGAAATTATCAGTTATGACACAACAACCGAGGATGTCAACACCACTCCTGTAACGGGGGCTGTTTCTCTTAATCGCACCATAAGCTCCTCCGATTTAACAACTGGCAGCTTCAATAATTTCCTATGTTTCGAATTCCCGGAGCCTATTCTATTGGATGCCGGTAAAAAGTACTTCGTCGCAATACATGGTGATACCACTTTCAATGTTTCAATAAGTGGCGGAAGTGATTTGGAAAGAAGCTGGATTGTTAGCGATTCAACATACTCATCTTACAACCGTTCCATGATGGTACGTTTGATTGGATCTTGTTCGACTCCGTGCTTTACGGAAGTCAACTCTGGTTGTACGAATCCGGAAGCATGTAACTATTCGAATTTAGCAATCTCAGACGACGGATCTTGTCAATTCCCCGGTATGCCATGCGATGATGGCTATGCAAACACTTTTAATGATGAATACCAATTAGACTGTACCTGTTCTGGAGTTGAATCGCCATTAAACTACGTCTTTTTAAATCCTACAATTTGCGACGCCAACGGACCTGAATCGAGTCAATTCGACATATCCATCGAAGCTCGATTTGCAGAACCACTACAAAACAGTACCGTAGTAATTGAATTATCCTGCGGAGCTGTTGGTTTAATCGAGTCTTTCACTGGCGCAGTGGCAACTTATAATTTCACAAATCTTCCAGGAACAGGCGAAAGCTGTGTTGCTTCCGCATATGTCTTAGAAAACAATTCAATTCTAATCGAACCTGCAAGTTTTGTTTCACCGATTTGCTGCAGTTCTACAAACTATTTTACAGGTAACGAAACAACAAGTTACTGCCTCAATGACTCCCCGGAGGCGATAACATCCATTTCGTTGGCACCTCCAATGGATGCCGCGGTTCAATGGAATATAGTTAATTTTAATGGAACTATTACGCCAATTGAAGGCAATGGTTATTCATATTTACCAGCGACTAATGCAGCTGGTTCTACTCGATATAGGCCAACAATTATTGAGTATACAGGATGCTATATCAACACGCCCGATTATACCATTAATGTGATTGACGGCTCTGAATTCGTTGGATATACAAATGATAGATACATCTGTGAATCTCACACAGCGATTGTTACTCCTTTTGTTGACCCAATAGGAGGTGATATTTTGTGGAGCACTGACGAGATAGACCCCATATTACTCGTTAGTCCAACCGAGGATGCCACATACAACTTCACCTATACGATTGGAAATTGCGTTGAATACTCTGATTCTATTAATGTATTCGTCGAGCAACTTCCCCAAATAACAACTGACAACAGTGTATTATGCGGCGGTGAAACAACTAACATCGGTATTTTCGATAATTCATATGACATTACCTTCCTTTGGTCCACAGGCTCCCAAAACCCTGTCATATCAGTGAATCCGACACAAACTACCGAATACTTTGTGGATTTAACCTACAATAGTTGCAACAATTCAAATCAATATTGCATTGATGAGGTTAGTCAAATTTATTGCAATGAGTTTACTCACTTCATTTGCAATCCGTGTGCTGTAACTCAGGAAATCGGACCACAGTTAATCCCTTGTATTAATCACTCTGACTATTACCCTGTTTGGAACAGCGATAATAATGAATACAGCGTAATTAATTATGGCAACTACAATTATTACTACAACGATTATACACAAATCAACTATTGTAGTGGAATTACAAGCTATCACACCGGACTATCATCAGAACCATATTACTATTATAATTCAGCAATTCGCGATTCTATTACCATATTCGTCGGAATAGGCAACCCTTGCGATGACAACAACCCTTGCACTATAAATGACACTATAAACGAAGACTGCTATTGCAGTGGCATTGATAATTGCGCAGAAATAAGCATTATTCAACAACCCACATCAATTCTTGCTTGTTTCGGGGATAACGCCACTCTAAGTATTATTGCTACAGGTTCCAACCTGCAGTATCAATGGTTTCGTAACGGTATTCCTATAAATAATGCCAATAATTCTATTCTGCAATTAAACCCAATTGGCAGTTCTAATGTTGGGCAATATTATGTTCAGGTATTCAATGCAAGCCAAATCATCGTCTCCAACACTGTCAATGTGAGCTTGAGCGGCAATTTAATAATTACGGAACAACCACCTTCTGTTGTCGCATATTGTATCGGATCCAATCCAACTGCAATTAGTGTTAGTGCTAGTGCTGGTATAGAGTACACATACCAATGGTTCATAAATTCAATCGAATCAACAATCGATGGAATACCAATTAATGGTGCCACAAGCCAAGACTACTTTCCTTCAACTCAAGAACAAGGAACCAAATATTACTATTGCCGAATTGTAAGTCCCGGAGGTTGCGAAGCCCTAAGCGAAATCTGCACGGTCAATATCGTTTCAGGGGATGAAATTTATCTTACTGTTTACGACCAAGAAATTTGTCCCGGAACAACAGTCAATATGTTAGCACTTCCTTCAATTTTGGGAGGGGACTTTCTTTGGGTGGGTGATGATGTTCAAAATTTTTCATTTACACCGGCAATTGCATTCGCGACACCCACAACCACTTCTACTTATGAAGTATATTACACCATTGGAAACTGCCTTGCTATTGCAGGAAACATAACTATTAATGTTTTGCCGGAACCAAGTGTTGTAATTGTTGAAACTTCCCCAATCTGTTACGGGGAACCCATCGAATTAACGGCTTATTCCAATGTTCCAGGCGGCTCATTCTTATGGTCGAATGGTGCGACCACTCCAACTATTTTAGTTAGTCCATCCACATCTACTTCCTACAGCGTTGAGTACAGTGTAGCTGATTGTGGCGCACAAAACGAAATTTGCTTTGATCCGAACATCGCTGATTATTTCAATTCGTCAGGTTTCTTTGCTTGTCCCGCTATTTATGACCCTGTCTGTGCATGCTCAGATTTTACTCTCGGCAACAGTTGTGACGCTACCATTTTCTATGGAGCCATCAACTATACCAATGGAGAATGTTCGGCCATTACATATTTATCATCGGATACAACAACAATCGAAGTGTATACTGACTGCAATCAAATTTCAATTTCAAGTTCGGGATGTGATGGTTCTGTATTCTACCTAAATGGACAGATTTCAGTTAATAATCCACCCTCTACAGGAACTCTGACCATTACAAGTTCATGTGGCTTTTTCCAAGTCATTTCCGCACCATTCAGTAATAACATCCCATTCAGCTTCCAAGAGTATGGAACAACCTTTCCGTTTTTATGCACTCTTGAAGCATCATTTTCTTTACCGAATGCGCCCATTATTGCGCCAACTGAATTCATTCTAGATGCTTGTTGTTCGGACACTCCTCCATACGTGTATCAGGAAGTCCCATCTAGCTTGGTAACCTGCCAGAACTCAACCGATACTCCAATAGAAGTGATTGTTTATGGGTTTCCCTATACGGTGCAATGGTTCAGTTCCGACAATATAAACGGACCGTATGTTCCAGAAAATAGTCCCCTATTTGAAACATTATACCCTTCAACCAATGTTGCAGGCACCAAATATTATTTGTGTCAAGTGTATGACACCGGTTGCTACGGTGAATTAATCTATTCCGGCATTTGTGAATACACTGTGCTTCCGGCCACCATTGCCCCCACCTTCGACCACTTCGGCCCATACTGTGCGGGTAGCACCATACCTGCTCTACCAACAACTTCAACCAATGGCATAACAGGTACCTGGTCGCCGGCCATCAATAACCAAACGACTACGACCTACACCTTTACACCGGATGCAGACCAATGCTCATTCAGCTATAGCACTACAATTCCGATAACTCCGGTTCCGACAGTTGTCGTTAACAACTCAACCATTTGCAATGGAACATTTGCTTCCGTTAGCGCAACAGTTACTCCCGCAGGTAACTATAACTACGTTTGGAATGTGCCTAACGGAGTACCTAACCCAGGGAATGTTGCCTCATTCAATACAGCAATTGCAGGAAATTATAGTGTTGTTGTCTCTCAAACTTGCACTTATAGTCCTGTGGTAGATGATTATGTGTGTCAAGCAATATATCTACCTGTTTGCGGCTGCGACGGCATTACCTATGGGAATGACTGTGAAGCTTTTGTTGCTGGCGTAAGCTCCTACATCGACGGCGAATGCAACGGAACCGAAAACTTCATTTGCCCTAGCGCCCCTGCCACAGGAACAGTTACCATTCTACCTGCTTTAATCCCCACCTTCGGCACCTTCGGTCCATACTGCGCAGGCAGCACCATCCCTGCTCTGCCAACGACATCACTCAATGGTATTCAAGGAACCTGGTCGCCGGCAATCAATAACTTGGCAACTACGACCTACACGTTCACGCCGAACAGCGGGCAATGCGCTTCGAGTGTGACACGCATCATTACGATTACACCGAATACGACTCCTTCGTTCGGAACCTTCGGTCCGTATTGCGCAGGCACCACCATCCCTGCTTTGCCAACAACATCACTCAATGGTATTCAAGGAACCTGGTCGCCGACTATCAATAACCAAACAACCACGACCTATACCTTCACGCCGAACAGCGGACAATGCGCTTCGAGTGTGACACGCATCATTACGATTACACCGAATTCGACTCCTTCATTCGGCACCTTCGGTCCATACTGCGCCGGCAGCAGCATCCCTGCGCTGCCCACTACCTCAACCAATGGTATTCAAGGATTGTGGTCACCGGCCATCAATAACCTGGCAACTACAACCTACACATTCACACCGAACAGTGGACAGTGTGCTTCGAGTGTGACGCAAACCATTACGATTACACCGACGACGATTCCTTCGTTCGGCACCTTCGGTCCATACTGCGCCGGTAGCTCAATACCTGCGCTTCCGACAACATCGACCAATGGTATTCAAGGATTGTGGTCACCGGCCATCAATAACCTGGCAACCACGACCTATACCTTCACGCCGAATAGCGGTCAGTGTGCTTCGAGCGTGACGGCGACAATTATCATAACTCCGGCTACTACACCGACGTTCGGCCCATTCAACTCGTATTGCGCTGGTAGCACCATCCCTGCCCTGCCTACGACATCTATCAATGGTATTCAAGGTACCTGGTCACCGGCCGTCAATAACCTGGCAACTACGACCTATACCTTTACTCCTACTAGTGGCCAGTGTGCATCGAGTGTGACGGCAACAATCATCATAACACCGACGGTTGTTCCTGCCTTCAACACACCAAGCCCTTATTGTCAAAGCTCTGCCTTCCCGGCTCTGCCAACAACTTCCAACAACGGAATATCCGGAACATGGGCACCAACAGTAAACAACCAAACTACAACGACCTATACGTTTACTCCCAATGCAGGCGTGTGTGCGACTTCGGTTGATCTCACCATTTCCATTCTGCCGAGCGTAACTCCTGCGTTCAGCGTGGTGGATACCTTCTGCGCCGGATCATCCATTCCTGCATTGCCAACCGTTTCCGACAACGGTATCACTGGATCATGGTCGCCCGGAATAAATAACCAGGCTACAACCGCCTATGTCTTTACCCCGACTGCCGGCCAATGTGCTGTTACAACTACGCAGACCATTGCGGTTGGAGCTGCAGTGAATGCCGCAATCACGGTTATCGGAAACAACAGTGTACTGAGCTGTTCGAATCCTCAAATAACCTTGGTTGCCTCCGGAGGTAACTCCTACGCATGGAGCGGCGGCTTAGGCAACGCCTCTATCGCCAATGTGACTGCGGCGGGCATCTACACCGTTACTGTATCGAGCAGCGCAGGTTGTGTTGATACGGAAACGATTACCATCACGGAAGCTGTTGTAAACACTCCATTTGCAGGTAACGACGGACAAGTTGCTCTCTGTAGCAATGATGCAGCGACCGATTTGTTCAGCTACCTGGGAGGTGCAGCCCAAACGGGTGGTGTTTGGTCAGGACCAAGCGGCACACTTGCGGGCGGTCTTTACAACCCTTCTCTCCACGCGCCGGGAATCTATCTCTATGTGGTGTCCGATGCTACGGGTTGCGCTACGGATACATCACAAGTAGTAGTGAGTGAAACAATATTCATTCAGCCCGATGTTCAATATGATTCACCCTTCTGTGCATCCGAAAATGAAGTACAGTTGCCAAGCTCACTAACTCCGAGCAATGGAACCTTTAGTATTTCGCCTAGCAACGGCTTGAACATTTCACCCACTGGCGCCATTAATCCTTCACTGAGCACAATCGGCACATACAACATTACCTATTCCATAGGTGGTGTATGTGAAGCCTCTGATTTTGCTCTGGTTATCATTGAAGAAATCCCCACTGCAATAATTCAGGCTAGCTCCACCGTGGTTTGCCCGGGTGAAACGGTAACCCTCACGGCAAGCGGAGGATTAACCTATGAGTGGAGCAATGGAAACACATCTAACAGCATTACCGTCGATGAAACACAGGCAGGATCGTATTCGGTAATAGCTACAAACGATGGCGGCTGCAGTGACATCTCTAACACAATTAATGTAACGCTGGGCGCACTCCCCAACCCAAGTATTTCTGCATCCGGCTCCTTGAACATTTGCCCGGGCGAGTCAGTTACTCTTGCCGCAAGCGGTGGGGCTGAATGGCTTTGGAACACCGGTGAGACCTCCCAAACGATAGAAGCCGATGCCACAGGCAACTATTGGGTTATCGTGACCAATGCGGTAGGTTGCTCCGATACATCAACAGTTGTTGTAGTGACCAATACAAATGGCGCGGGTTCAACCATTTCACCTGCAAGTTCAATCACCATTTGCGAAGGTGATCAGGTTACAGTCACTGCTCAGCCCGCAGGACAGACCTATCTGTGGTCGACAGGAGAAACTTCACAAAGTATCACCGTTGATGAGAGCGGTGTCTTCAGTGTCTCGACAATTAATGCGGGCGGATGTGCCGGAGAAGCTTCAGTAACAGTGACCTCAATCAATAACCCTCCGGTCCTTACCATTCCCGACATTACTATATGCGGCGGTGAAACAGCCACTTTATGCGCTGCACCTGCCGATGCTTACGAGTGGATCAGCAGCACAAACGCTAACTTTCAAAATAGTGATGCTTGTATTACTGTTTCCGAAGGCGGCACGTACACAGTAACGATGACCAACGGCGGCTTGTGCTCTTCAACAGGCGACGTAACCGTAGAGGCCATAGCCTTTATTACCTGCTACCAAGACCTGGATAGCGATGGATTCGGTAATGACAACATCACTATTCAATCATGCGAGTGCCCTCCGGGCTATTCTACACAGCCGGGCGATTGTAATGACAATGACCTGGGAATGAGCCCAGCACTGAATGAAATATGTGGCGACAACATCGATAACGACTGCGATGGTCTTACCGACGGTTTTTGTGAAGTGGTTGGTTGCACAGATCCTGACGCATGTGCGGGTTCTTTCAATCCTGATGCAAATGCAGATGACGGCAGTTGTGTGTATCCCGGCTGCACTTATCCTTCAGCTATTAACTATGATCCCTCAGCGGGCTGCGACGATGGTTCATGCATATTCGCACCACCGGTCGAAGGATGTATGGATGCGATAGCTTGCAACTATGACGAATTGGCCACCACCGACGACGGCTCTTGCACCTACCCGGGTTGTAATGATCCGTTGGCTTGTAACTTCAGTGATGCTGCCGGTTGCGATGACGGTTCCTGCGATTACCTGACGCTCTATGAAATTCAAGGTGACTCGCTCTATCAAACCCCTGAAGCATTCTGCGAAACATCGTACTGGTACCCTTCAACACAGGGAAGTACCTATACCTGGAATGCAGATGGTGGAACCATAGACGCCCAATTACAAGGTACTGATTCCATTATGGTATTCTGGGCCAGTGAAGGACTCGGTTCGGTAAGTGTTTACGAAACCACTGAAAGCGGTTGCATTGGTGCGACAGTAACACTTGCTGTTACGATTCAACCGAATCCGGACAACAGCTGCCCTACAAGCGTAAACGAACAGACCGCTATTGAACTGCTCGCCTATCCGAATCCGACTACAGGGAATTTCATGCTGCAAATAGACGAGAATGCACGTGGGGCCGAATTGATGGTCTATGATGCTTTAGGCAAACTCGTCGTTCAGAAAACGCTTCAACAGTTGCAAACAACCATTGAGTCGGAACAATGGTCTGCGGGCGTATACACGCTGTTGATTCGCACAACTGAAAACGCGGCGAGTCTTCGAATTATTAAAGAATAAAATGCGAGTGATGCATAAAAAAAACGCGGGTCTTGGCCCGCGTTTTTTGTTCTTTCTATTGAAATCTTCTAAGAACGCTTCATATTCTGCGCCAACAGATAAATCACCGCCATGCGAACCGCCACTCCATTCTCAACCTGATCGAGAATGATGCTCTGATCACTGTCGGCTACGTCGCTGGTGATTTCCACACCGCGGTTAATAGGCCCGGGGTGCATCACGACAATTTTCTTCGATAAGCTGTTGAGCATGGCTTTGTCGAGCCCATACTGCATGCTGTATTCACGCAAGGAGGGGAAGTAAGCAACACCTGCATCCTGACGCTCGAGCTGTATGCGAAGCATGTTCGCAACGTCACACCACTCCAATGCATTGCGGAGGTTGTGTTCTACCTTCACTCCCAGACTTTCAATATGTTTCGGAATGAGCGTGGTCGGACCACACACCATCACCTCGGCTCCCAACTTCTTCAAACAATAGATATTCGAAATGGCCACGCGAGAATGCGTGATATCTCCCACAATTACCACCTTCTTCCCTTCTACGCTTCCCAACCTTTCTCGAATGGAATAGGCGTCGAGCAATGCTTGCGTGGGATGTTCGTGTGTGCCATCACCTGCGTTGACAATCGATGCTTCGATGTGGCGACTTAAAAACACCGCAGCACCCGGTGAGGCATGACGCATCACAACCATATCAACCTTCATGGCCAATATGTTGTTCACGGTATCTACGAGAGTCTCGCCCTTCTTCACAGATGAACTGCTCGCGGCGAAATTGACCACATCGGCACTCAACCGCTTTTCGGCTAATTCAAAACTGAGTCGGGTGCGTGTTGAATTCTCAAAAAACAAATTAGCAACAGTTACATCGCGCAGTGATGGGACTTTCTTTATTGGTCTATCCAAAACTTCTTTGAACTCATCGGCCTGAGAAAAGATGAGCTCAATGTCGGCACGCGTCAGGTCTTTGATGCCCAATAGATGCTTTACGCTCAATCCTCTTTGCTCAGTCACTTTCATGGTGTTCATTCGGTTAGCAACATTACTTTGTCCTCACCCCCATCTTTCTTCCACATCACTCTTACTTGTTGATTATCGTAGCTGTCGACACTCTTCCCCACATACTTAGGCTCAACAGGCAGCTCACGAGTGAAACGGCGCTCGACCAACACCAGTAATTCTACCGACGCCGGCCTTCCATATTCCATAATGCCTTCCAAGCCGGCGCGTATAGTGCGGCCGGTGTAAAGAACATCGTCAATAAAAATCACATGTTTCCCTTCGAGCGAAAATGGTATATCCGTCTTGTGCGCTATCAAGGGTTTATCGTGTATCCGAAAATCGTCGCGGTAAAAGGTTGGATCCACAACACCGTAAGCGATGTTCGCCTTCGGCTGCATCGTTTTTAACTGATCCAATATCCGCTCAGCCAACATTACGCCGCGAGGCTGAAGTCCTATAATAACCGAATTGGAAAAATCCTCATGATTTTCGATTAACTGACACGACAACCTGGTAATGATCAGGTGCAGGAGCTTGCTGTCGATCAGGGTAACTTGACGCATTTGGAGTGCGAAGATAATGAAAGGGGAGTTCGATTACGAATTACGGATTACGGATTTATCTGCAACTCGTAAACAAACCTTTGTGATCAAAGACCATTGTAACTTCAGTCACTTATACTTTCCTGCTCTTATAGTTTCTTCGCCAAAATTTTCACATGAAATTCGCACATGTCCTTTTTGCTGCCTTGATCACAAGCAATAGCTTAATAGCACAAATACCGAGTGGCTATTCGATTTCGCTGGAAGCTCTGGAAATTCCTGGCATAGTGGGGCTACATTCTTACTCGTTTGGAACCGCAAATGGCAAATGGCTAGTTATAGGTGGCCGTCGCGACGGGCTGCATGCTAGACAGCCTTTCAACGCATTTCCCGCGAGCATGAACAACGACGAGCTTTTCGTGATCGACCCGCTAGCGAATCAAGTTTGGTCGAGCGGCATTGGTGCCTTGCCCACGTCCATCCAGGAGCAGCTTCAAGCCACGAATACATGCTTTCACCAAAAGGGCGACACACTCTATATCGCCGGCGGCTATGCATATTCAGCCACTGCAGGCGATCATATCACCTTCCCTAATCTATTGGCTATTCATGTAGAACAAGTCATTAATCAAGTCATACAAGACTCGCCCGAATCCGGTTCATTTATACAAATAACCGATCCCCTGTTCGCTGTAACAGGAGGACGCATGGTTCAGGAGGGTAATCGCTTGCTTATCGTTGGCGGACATCGATTCGATGGCAACTACAACCCGATGGGAATGCCGACCTACACACAAACCTACACGAATGCGGTGCGCTCTTTCACTCCCATTCATACTGACGGCACACTAGAGATAGCGGCCACAGAAACCATTACCGACGAATTTCACCTCCATCGCCGCGACTATAATCTCATTCCCTATGCACTTCCCAATGGCGATGATGCCTATTACATTTCGAGCGGTGTCTTTCAACCCGATGTCGATTTGCCCTACCTCTATCCCGTGGAAATTTCCGATAGTGAAATAACGCCACGAACAGAATTCAGCCAATACCTCAGCAACTACCACTGCCCTACCGTGAGTTTATTCGATGGGTCATCCACGCACAGCCTATTCTTCGGCGGAATGAGTCGATACTACTATCAGAACGGCGCGATGATCCAAGATGATCAGGTGCCGTTTACACGAACAATCAGTATGTTTTCAAGGAGCAGTGAAGGCGCTTACACGGAATCCATTCTTCCGGTTGAAATGCCGGGCTTAAAAGGCGCTGGTGCCGAGTTCATTCCGAATGACCAATTACTGCAATCGAATGCAGGAGTTGTTTGGATGAGCGATTTTCAGCAAGACACTATTCTTCTGGGTTATATCTATGGTGGTATCAACTCGTCAACATTGAACCCATTTAACTCCAATCAAACCTCATCCACATCGGCCGATGAGGTCATCTACAAGGTATGGCTTACGCGCAGTAATACGGGTGCAGAATCATTGCCTTCCGCGAGTAATTGGAATTCGCTGAACGTGTATCCGAATCCCACGACAGACGTAATTCGTTTCAAGATGGCGTGGAATCGCTCAGACCGAGCCTACTTCTATTTACTCGATAGCAATGGCAAAACAGTAGATACAGGTGATTGCGATTCCTGGAAAGATTTCAATGGTGAAATTGAGTATCAGCTGCCGTCCACGATTCCTCCTCAGCAGCTGGAACTTGTTGTCATTACCTCGGATAATCGGATGTGGAGCTCTTCATTTATTAAACACTGAAACAAGCCACATATCACTCCACCATGTAAATATTAGCCGTCACGTTCAACCAATCTCCGTCCCAATGACTTTGGACGATTCGCGCAAAAAAGAGTTTTCCGGCATCCATCAACCGTGAACAAACCAAATTTAGATTTGCCGGTACGTAACCCACCCGCACATCATCCACATACAAAGCTATCGCGTGCTTATCATACTGATTGGCTGGTTCACGCTTCATTGTGAGCACTTGTTCCGGAATAATCCGATCACTCACCTTTTCCAGATTCTTCGCATAAGTGGTACCTGCCACTGTAATTTCAAGAAGAAAAATCTCCTGAGTAAATGGAGAAATACCGCTCTGACCCTTACTCAGCAGTGCCAGCAAACCGGGAGTTATAGGAACTATCGAGTTATTCATCTTCTAATAGATCTAGAATGAATTGTTGTTTTTCTATCTCCGTCACAGTCGCATCAATTTCATCTTGTATCTCCTGACGACGCTTCATTAAATGCCCTTCATCGAATAAGATTGTTCTCACATTGAATGGAAAAGTTTGCTCCAGCTTATTGATCTTATCCTTTATCTCCGCAATGTTCTTCTCCAACTGTTCAATACGCCGACGCTTCTCCTCTGAAGAATGTGAGAGCAAATCTGCATTTCCTCCTTCATCCAAATACAACAAAATCGTTTGAAGTTCTTGCAAATTCTGTAGGTCGTAGGCTGCCTTTACCTTGATAAAGAGATCCTTTTGCTCTTGCGTTTGACCGGGGTTCACATCGGGATGAAGACGTCGGCACAACACGTAAAAGATTTCCTTCAACTTCTTAGCTTCTTCCTCTGAAAGCAGAGAAGAAAGCACCTTCTGCGCTGATTCAACGGCTTGCGATTGTTCCGCTATTTGCTTGTAATACTTCTCCAATCGCTTCTCAATTTCGTGATTAATCCCATCCCAATCAGGCGTTTCATTGCGATTAATGGCCGCTTGTATCAATGAAATCTTCATTTTAATGCGCGACAATTCCGTCTGATGCTCTAGTAACTTTAACTGCAGCCCTCCCAATTTGTCCCAATAGAGCGAAGTGAGAATGGGTGCCTCATCTTCAACCATTGTTTTGTGCTGTATATAGGCCTGTGTGAACGCATTATGCAATTCCTGCAAACGTTCATTGAGCGCGACATTTTCGGGGGTTAATGCTATATTCATGGATGCACGAATGTAATGAATTCACAGAATGGTTTTTCATTCATTTGCCTTCCGGTATAAGTGCTTTTTCATTTTTACAAAGTCAATCAGATAATCAGTCGTTTTTAAAGTTCTCGCTTAAATCACACCATAAAAAAAGGTTGGAAGCAGCGGCATCTAAACCTTTGCTTCCAACCTTTTCAGGTTGTTGTGAGCTGTAATTACAGCTTCACATTGTCTTTCAGGATGTAACCCTCCTTACCGCCCATCAATTTGATTTTAACGAAATCGCCATTGTCACCCAACAATTCGAATTCAGTATCACCCGGAACCTTGCTTACCACAGAAGCACCTTTCTCAGGGCCTACCAGCACCTCATAACGATCTGATTTACCACCGCGAGTCTTGACAGATTTCGCAGAAGCAGAATGTGCATTTCCCGCTAGTTCATTCACCGGAAGTGTTATTCCGATGGAAGCTAATACAGATACTTCATCCAACTTCTTTTGACCGAATGTGAGCTCCTTACCATATTCCTCACGGTCAATCTCAGCGGCTTGCTTATAATATTCCACAGCCTTCTCAAAGTTGCCATAGGTCAAATAAATATGTGCGATGTTGCACAAAGCTTCTGCGCAATATGGATCAGCCTCTGCAATTCCTTTGTAAATGGTAAAGGCGCCTTCGAAGTCCTTCTGCTCTTCCAGCAATTCCATCGCTTTCTTTCCTTGAGCTGAATGCTCCTTCACCTTCACCTTGCGATAGTCGGGCTTTACTTGCTCATAAATCGGAGCAACATAGTCAGCAGCAAGCTTCACCAAAGCATCAAAGGCCTCGTCAACCAATATATTCGTTGCTTTCATTGTTGACCAGTTACCCGATTTCGGATCGAGTGTAGATGCTGATTCCCTGGTAACATCCTTTGAGAAAATGGCAAGAACTTGTCCTGTGGTTACTGAAATAATCTTCATCGAGAGTGTAGCTTTCACTTTGTTCACTCGACGTGATGTGTTATAGTCCATCGAAGAATTCCAGTTGGTACTTCCGGAAATGATAGCGTCAATACCAAGTATTTTACCCACCGTTGCCGCTTGAGAATCATCAATTACGCCCGACATGCCCAATTGCTGTTCCTTCAGAATACGCTCCATTTCGGTGCGCTCTACAAAAGAGAAGATAGATGTCTTTACTCCCTTCTGGAAAGTCTCGCCATCTTCCACTTTGAACAAACCAACGCTTACCTTATCAATACCACGCTGATCTTGCATCCATGCCTGCAACAGTTGATCGGTTGTCTTTTTTCCACGACCGTCGTAACGATCATAGTAGTAATTATTGTTTTCTTCACCGAAATCGAGAACCGCTACGCGTTTAACGCCTTCCAATGGCTTCTCGGGCGCTTTCATTAAGAAATACGGCTTTTGAGCCTGTGCTAAAACGGTCAGAAAAAACAGACAGCTCGTGATAAATAACTTCATGTGAGTGATTATTGTTTGATTAATGACCGCAAAAGTAGTCTGTAAATGAGTGAAAAAGAGCATGGAATTACGCTCCATAGGAACCAAGGCCCCTAAAGTCGAAATAGGCTATTTTTGTAGCTATAACAAGCCTTATGGAACTAGACCAAATCATAGAATTCCAAGCATCGCCGCAAATGATTTCTAAAATTCTGGAGATGAGTATCCCGAAAACATTCGAAGAAGGGGAAGTCATCTTACAGGAAAATGCGCACATCCGGTCTATTCCGATTGTCACCTCCGGAAGCATTCGCGTGATGCGCACGGAAGGCGATGAAAAAGAAATACTACTTTATTACATAAAAGCCGGAGAAAGCTGCATCATGTCATTCCTAGGTGGATTGCACAACGATACGAGTAAGGTGAAAGCAATTGCAGAGGAGACAACAGACATTCTGTTTGTACCCGTCAATAAAGTAAAAGAACTCATCCGAGAATTTCCCGAATGGCTCGACTATATCTTCCGTCTCTACCACCAGCGATTCGAAGAATTACTGGAAGTAGTCAATGCTGTTGCGTTTAAGAAAATGGACGAACGGCTT